>Ga0116183_1001119_pt1 | contig 30933 bp, 27 predicted proteins | sample AD_UKC078_MetaG_FD_89753 | JGI IMG/M metagenome (GOLD analysis project Ga0116183, IMG submission 89753) | Active sludge microbial communities of municipal wastewater-treating anaerobic digesters from USA - AD_UKC078_MetaG | ecosystem: Engineered > Bioreactor > Anaerobic > Digestate | place: USA...
CACTATTTGTTTGTGTTCTTCCGGGATTACAATATCGTTAATGTCCTGTTCCGTCCATAGAACTTCACTAAGCATTTGTTTTTCGGAAGGAGACAATTGCTTTACAATTTCAACGACCTGCTTGAAACTAAGCGATATATTTAATTGAATATGCTGAGGATTCATAGTTATTAAATTTTAGCGTAAAACACTTTGTATTTTAGCCTTGGTAATAAACGAATCTAAAAAGGCATAAACAAGATTCTTATCAGCCGGAGTCAGGTTATTGATGTCGTTCAACCTGTTTAGTGTAGCCTTGTCAACGGTTTGTTCCGTACCCCCGGCCAGATAATCCAGCGAAACTTCCAGTATATCAGCTAAACGTTTGGCAATATTAATCGAAGGTGTTGATTCATCGCGTTTATAGCGGCCAATAATCATCTCTCTGGAGATCTCAGCCCTTTTCGCGAGTTCATTCTGAGACCAACCTTTTTGTTTTCTAAGCTCTTCAACTCTGTTTCCAAAGTTCATAATAATTATCTTTAGTATATTTCTGTTTACTATTATTAGCAAATTTAGTGAATAAAAGCTAACAATGAAAAATTCGAGGTTTCAGGTTTGAAGTTCAAGGTTCGGGGTCCAGTAAAAATGTAGAAGACAATCACTTATGGAGGCGTTTTCAGCCAGCTTGGTCATGAACAGTTTTTTGTTTCTTAAACGCTTCAGTTCATCGAGGTCCTTTTGTATCTGCTCCCAATCTTTTAAAGGAAGCTGAACGGCACTCTTATGTCCCTTTTTTAGTTTTCCATTCTTATCAGTAGAGCTTTACCGAGCCGTAACTTGAGCGTACGTAGACTTTTGCATCAGGAGAGCTGTTCCTGCCGACAATACCGGCTATCTCGGTAGATGTGTTTTCCACTATCCTGCGGTGACGATGGAAATAATCCTCATTGAACTTCAGGTCGCCGTAGGAGGTTCTGGCATCCAGTTCATAGCTTGCTCCACCGGCTATCCCGAGCCTTAGCCCCAGATAGCGCGAATTGGTCTCTATCGATTCAAATCCTTCCGGTATGTTTTCAACGGCCATGGATCCGTACGCTCCGTCGAACTTGAGCTTTTTGTATAAGCTGCCTATGTTGATGTTGGTGTATCCTGCATCAAGTACCAGATTGTTTATTTCATCTATTTCAAGCTTGTCGTATTTCGAATCGGCAACCACCGAGCTTATATTGTCAATATAAATCTTTGAATACCTGCTGTCAAGAATAAGAGCCTGGCATTCATCAACTGAAAGCTCTCCGACATACCTCATTAAAAGGTCGAGCCATCCGGCCGATCCGATCTCAGCCTTTCCGTAAGCCACGCTTATTGCATTTAACGGTTTTTCGTTGCCGCGGGTAAGTGTTTCAATAAGCAGATTCCCGTACTTGATGTCAATATTTACCTGCCCGTCAACTTGTTCTATCTCCGAGTTGCCATATCTGTTGACGAGCTTGAAGTTGATGAACGAAGGCATCTTTATCGTATAATCGATGCTGAAGCGCCTTGAACTGCCTCCCCATCCCGAAAAACTGAATTTCTCATCAATGACGGTCCTGGCTTTGAATATATCCCCTTCTTCACTGAAGATCACATTGATATAATCCAGATACCTCTGTGCCCTTTCACGGTTCGGAAAGTTAACCGTAACCTTTACATCAACTGTGATCAGGTCCTGGTCCGATGTTTCCACAATGACCTTGCCGTACCTGTTGTTGATATCGAGTGTAGTACCTGAGCCTGCTGTCCATTCCCTGCTGAATTCCTTTGTAAGCTCCTGGGAAACAATCTGTGGCGCGGCGAGGATAAGGCATAGGAGCAGTATTGATCCGGTTTTAAATGCTTGCCTTTTCATGGTATGTGTCATTTAAATTTTCATTCCTGATAGCTTTAAGCTGATTCAATATGTAGGACATTACTTCCACTTTCGTCTGGTAATGCTCTATCATGGCATTGATAATTCTTTCATCGTTGGGATTGGTTTTCAGATCTTTCTGAAGCTGTACATATACCGAATCCATGCTTCTGAGTTCACTGATGAGCATCTGTTTCTGATCGGAATTGCCGTTGAGATCGATTGCCGAAAGCTCGCTTTCCATCAGGGTTACCTGGTGTACATAATAATTCTCTACCTCCCGGTACTGCGGTGACACATCACTCAGGCTCATCCTGTCCCTGTCGGGCCTGAGGAAATGATCCCATATCCACAGCGAAGAGAGAGTAACAAGCAGCGTGACTACCGCGGCCTTAAGAAGATATGGAACAATGCTTCTTCTAACTGCCATGGGCTGGAATCTGACCTCCAGTTTCCTTTGAAACCTTTCAAAGTGCCCTTCCGACGGCTCCTCACTGTCGAAAAATTCCTTGTTGTTTCTTATTATGTCTTCTATATGATTCATCTCTCCAATTTTTTCATTTCGCCAATCAGTTTTTGTTTTGCCCTTGACAGCTGCGATCTGGATGTACTGCTCGATATATCGAGTATCTCTGCAATCTCATCGTGGTCGTAGCCTTCAAGCAGGTAGAGCGAGAGGATAATCCTGTATCCGTCGGGCAGCTTTTTGATTGCATCCTTCACTTCTTCTACCTTCACCTCGAGCTCCTCCTTCATTACAATCTCTTCTGTGCTTTCATCCCTGATCCCCATATGTCGCTCAATATCTTCAAAGATCGCTTTTCTCCTGCTCAGGGTATCGAGAGAGCGGTTTATCACTATTCTCTTCAGCCATGCCCCGAAACTCACAGTGCCCGAGTAGCTGTCAATCTTTTCAAAGGCCGACAGGAAGGATTCCTGCATGATGTCTTCCGCCTCCATCGTGTCGTTCACAATTCTCAGACTAGTGTTGTACATCGCCTTGTAGTACAACTTGTAAATCTTGAATTGGGATTTCTGGTCACCAGTCCTGCATCCATCCACTAAATCCTGGTGTATGTTCTGGAATGCTGCTTCTGCATTTGCCATTTTTGAATAAGGGCTGGTTTCTATACTTTTAGCTGCACCCACTGTCTTCCTTTATAACCACTGAAAAGACGGGGCGTTTGTTTTATTGCTGCATTCAACTTATGAATTTCCGGAAATTTTCACGGAAAAGAACAAAATTACTCCCTGTGTAACTTCTCCCGATGAAAAATCAAGCTCCGATCCGAACAAACTGTGAGGTATTGAAAATACTATCAGGGTTACTGCTGCAGCTATCACAGTATAAAGCCCTGTATTCTTCTTTTTGTTCATGATCACAGCCAATATCCAGAATATAAGCGCAATAAGTGTTTTGTTGTCGGTAAGGTCCCATCCGAAGGGAACTCCTGTCCAGAATGCGCCGAAAGCATATTTCTGAACCAGAGGTCCCAGGATCATGCCGCCGGCAATCAGTGTTGCAAGGGTCAATGCCGAGTACTTCCTGAACGATGGTATTCCGGCGATAGCCATCAGACCGGCAATGTTTGCCAGCATCATGGCAATAAACATGCATAAAATATGAGGAATAAGAATGTACGATGGCACTGTTCCCTTAAACCTTATCACCAGTGGTGTTTCCCTGAGAATGCTCCGACTGCCCTTCGAATCGCTGAGTTCTATGTAGTACTCTATCTTTCCGGCAGGGGGCTGCTGGGGAACGGAGGCATACAGTCCCTTTTCCTCAGTAATGCCGAAGACCTTGTTCATCAGAATCGAATTGATGGGATATTCCCTGTACTTAAACTCACTGTAACTATATGGCTCCCCGGTTCTGTACCTCCGGTAATAAAGCCTTGCCCTTACTGATGTGTCGGTGATGGCCAGCCTTACTTCAGGCCTTTCGTCGAGTCCGAGGCTCCTCACCAGCCTTAGCTTTACAACGGTGTCATTCACCGGCAGGCTGATTTCACGGGGATTGGTCGGTCCTGTCTTCCTCTGGTAATACGCTGCCCCCAGGGTAATAACAATGGCCAGTATCCACAAAAAGGTTTTCTTCACGGAGTTACGGTTTTATACATAGATGCAATAATATTACAATTGTATCAGCAGGACTTCTTTTTTCCCGTTCCTGAGTACTTCCACGCTTATTGTTTCCCCATGCTTAAGTTGCCCCATGCGGTACATGTAATCCTGGATGTTGCTTACCTGCTTTCCGTTGATGGCAGTGATTATGTCGCCTTTCTTCATACCTCCTATGGCAGCAGGCTTGCCTGGCGTTACCAGGTCGGCACGGAGCCCGTTCTTTACATTCCCTGCAAAATCGGGCATTATGCCCAGGGTGACACCCTGCCTGCGCATTGTCCTGACAGACTCCTGCCTTGGTCCGGCTTCGGTGAAAACAAGCTTTTCTTCGTCATTGGCAAGCCTTTGTGCTATGCTGAAGATGAAATCCCCCACGCTGACCATTCCCGGGTAATTCAGCTTGTCCCATGTGTCGTAAGGTGTGTGGTAATCGAGATGGGCTCCCGTGGTAAAGAAAAGGACAGGGATGTCTTTGCCGTAAAATGCCGAATGGTCCGACGGCCCTGATCCTTCTTCCGTAAGGGAAAGATTCATGGTATTTGTATCAGCCAGCGAAACAACCAGATCCCTCAGAACGGGAGATGTTCCGATACCACCGACCTGAAGTGATCCTGAGTCACTGAGTCTTCCAACCATGTCGAGGTTGATCATGGCATTTACCTTTGATAAGTCAACCGGTGGATTCTCGGTAAAATGCTTTGAACCGAGAAGTCCTGATTCTTCTCCCGAAAAAGCTGCAAAAATGATGCTCCTGCGATGGCTTTTAGGCGTGAGGGCAAATCTCTCGACAATCTCCATCGCGCATGCCACTCCCGATGCATTGTCGTCCGCACCATGATGGATGGCAACCGTGTCGCGGACCCTGCTCCCAGATCCGCCCATGCCGAGATGGTCAAAATGTGCTCCGATAATAAGATACTGGTCTTTCAGTTTCTCATCCTCTCCGGGGAGAAACATTATTACATTCCTCGTGTATTTTTTCCTGACCACAACATCCGATCCCGCGTTCACAACCATACCGGTTGAAAAGCCTCCGCTTTGCCGGGAAGTGTTGATTGCTGTTTCAAGACCGGCTGCCGTCTTGCCCTTTCCCGACAATATCAGGTCGGCAACATTTCTTTTTATTCTCAGTACGGGTATGCCCACCGGCCAGGATTCCCCCGACAGCCTGTCGAAGCTGTCGCTGCTGTCATTCGCAGGCCCCGATACCATCAGGACGCCTGCCGCGCCCATATCCTTTGCCAGCATGGCCTTGTCCCTGTCACTGTTGAAGGGGATGAAGCCGCTAACGGATTTATGTGGTTCAGGATCACCCCTGAGCAGTAGAACCCACTTTCCTTGTACATCCGCATCCCTGTAATCATCCCATTGGATGCTGTCGTTACTAATCCGGAAACCGTATCCTGCAAAATACACTTCAGCCTCAAGTTCTGAATTTCCGCTGAACGCGAAGGGTGATATGTCGGCCACTGGATTGAAGGAACGGCCTCCTACCGACAGGAAATTCCTTTCTCCGGCAGTAACCATGTCGGATACTTCAAAAGGCTGAAAGCCGTCGGGCGTCATAGCTTCAAGCCCGGCTTCCAGAAGCCTGTCGCGGATGTAAACGGCAGCCAGACTGTCGCCTTCCGTACCAGTCATCCTTCCTTTCAGTTCGTCGGATGAAAGGAAGCTGACATGTTCCTGCAACTCTTTCGGATAGATCTTTCTGGATATGCTGCTGTCGCAGGCACTTATGGCCAGAGCAGCAAGTATAAATGCGAACCGTACAGTCCTTTTAGTCACAAATGAATGTTATTCAAATAGTTTAAAGGCTTCCTTGATAAGACCGATAGCTTCCCTTAGCTGTGCTTCGGTGATTACAAGGGGAGGAGCGAAGCGAATTATGTGTTCATGCGTCGGCTTGGCTATAACTCCCTTGTCCTTCATGGCAAGGCATACATCCCATGCTGTTTTTCCGTTCTTTGGCCTGATAACAACAGCGTTCAGCAGACCTTTTCCCCTGACGAGCTCGATCATGTCAGACTTGATGCTTTTCATTTCATCACGGAAAATATGGCCAAGTCTTTCTGCATTTTCAGCAAGTTTTTCATCCTTTAATACCGAAAGAGCCGCGATGGCGACCTTTGCTGCAATGGGATTGCCGCCGAATGTCGATCCGTGTTCTCCGGGCTTTATGGTGAGCATGATATCATCATCAGCCAGTACTGCCGAAATTGGCATCATGCCTCCTGAAAGAGCCTTGCCAAGGATGAGTATGTCGGGACGAACACCTTCATGGTCGCAGGCAAGAAGCTTTCCGGTACGGGCAAGTCCGGTCTGGACTTCATCGGCAATAAAAAGAACGTTGTTTTTCTTGCACAGTTCGTAGGCCTGCCTCAGATATCCCTCGTCGGGGACGTAAACACCGGCTTCACCCTGGATGGGCTCAACCAGGAATCCGGCAATGTCGGGATCCCTGAGTGCTTCCTTCAATGCACCGATATCGTTGTAAGGGATGCTTATAAACCCGGGAGTGAATGGACCGTAGTCGTTTCTGGCGTCGGGATCGCTCGACATTGATATTATGGTTATGGTCCTGCCATGGAAGTTACCCTCGCAGCAGATGATCTTTGCATTTCCCTGGGCAATTCCCTTCTTTTTGTAAGCCCATTTACGGCATAGCTTGAGAGCTGTTTCGTCAGCCTCGGCGCCGGAGTTCATGGGAAGAACCTTGTCGTAGCCGAAATACCGGGTGATGAATTCCTCATACTCGCCAAGCACAGAATTGTAAAACGCCCTTGACGTGAGAGCAAGTTTCCTGGCCTGGTTGACCATGGCCTCAACTATCCTGGGATGACAATGACCCTGGTTCACGGCGGAATATGCCGACAGAAAATCAAAATATCTTTTTCCCTCAACATCCCAGACAAACGGACCTTCACCTCTATCAAGAACCACCGGAAGCGGATGGTAGTTATGAGCACCATACCGGTCTTCGCGATCAATAAAATCCTGCGTATTCATGTCGTTGATAATTAATTAGTTATGAAAAACTCAAAAAATAAGGTACAATTTTACAAAAGCTTTTCGTCTTTTCCAAAATATTCTCCCCTTCTCCTAATCGTCTCTCAATCTCTCCGTCTCTTCGTCTCTCAGTCTTTCTCCCATTCACCCCTTCACTCATTCATTCCTCCTCACTCTCCAACAACCCCGGTCTCAGCTTCCCCGTCCTTTCCACCGACTGCTCATGTCTCCACTTTTCAATATTTGCCGAGTGCCCCGAAAGCAGTACATCCGGAACTTTCCATCCCATGAATTCAGCCGGTCTGGTATAGACGGGAGGGGCAAGCAGGTCATCCTGGAATGAGTCGGAGAGGGCAGATTGCTCGTCTCCCAGCACTCCCGGAATCAGTCTTACAACTGCATCAACTATCACCGCGGCGGGGAGTTCACCTCCTGACAGCACATAGTCGCCTATCGATATCTCACTTGTTACGAGGTAATCCCTTATTCTCTGGTCGACTCCCTTGTAATGGCCGGCAAGTATTATTATATTTTTCTTGAGAGAAAGGGCATTGGCTTTTTTTTGCGTTAGCTTTTCACCATCGGGGGATGTGTAGATTATATCATCATATTCCCTTTCCTTCTTCAGCTCCTCAATAACCCTGAATACCGGTTCAATCATCATCACCATACCGGCTCCGCCTCCAAAGGCGTAGTCGTCAACGCTCCTGTACCTGTCGGTGGCATAGTCGTGAAGGTTATGGATGTTGATCTCTACCAGCCCCTTATCCCTGGCTCTCTTTATGATCGACCAGTTCAGTGGACTATGTAGCAATTCAGGCAGAACTGAAATAATATCAATTCTCATTCTTTATCGTTTGCCCAAAATTAATAAAAAAGCATAGCAAGTGATTTTAAACCGCCTGCTTAAATTCCGATTATCCGGATTCTTCACCCCCGTGCCCCGTGCCCTGTGCCCCGTGCCTCGTGCCCTGTGCCCTGTGCTCTGTGCCCTGTGCCCTGTGCCCTGTGCTCTGCGCTCTGTGCCCTGCGCCCCGTGCCCTGTGCCCTGCGCCCCGTGCCCGTGCCGTTCTTCAGCGAACATTCTTTTTCAGGGTGATTGTAGGAAAAAGATTTTTGTCGTATATTGGTAAAAAGGTAAAAAACTGATCATGGAATGCCGTCCTGGATGCGGAGCATGTTGTATTACAGCTTCAATTTCATCGCCTATACCGGGAATGCCTGAGGGAAAACCATCGGGGATAAGGTGCCTGCATCTCACGGAAGATTATAAATGCGCTCTTTTCAACAGTCCCGAACGGCCTGCCGTCTGCTCTGACTTCCGGCCCGAAGAGGAGTTTTGCGGTACCAGCCGCGAAGAAGCGACGCGTATCCTTAAGGCCTTTGATACACCACCCGTCCCCCGGTAATAGTGTAATCGACTTTGGTCTTCATGATCTGGTCTTCCGGAATGGTAAGCAGATTACTGTCAGTGATCACAATGTCTGCAAGATATCCCGGCTTTATCATTCCCTTGCGGTCTTCCATGAACTGGGCATAGGCCGATCCGAGGGTATAGAGTTCTATGGCTTCCTCCATGCTGAGCTTTTCTCCGGGAAACCATCCGTCTCCTTCCTCTCCGAGCCTGTCCTTCCTGGTGACTGCTGCATACAGTCCTTCCATGGGATTAAGAGGTTCGACCTGGTAGTCGGTGCCGAAGGCAATACGGCCGCCGGCATTAAGAATGCTTCTCCATGCATAGGCGCCCCTGCTCCGTTCACTGCCTATCCTTTTCTCACAAAACCTCTTGTCGGTAATGCAATGAGTGGGTTGCATTGAGGCTATCACACCAAGCTGCTTAAACCTGGGAATATCCGATGGCTGCAGTGTCTGAGAATGTTCGTCGCGGTGCCTGCTGTCGCGGCTTCCGTTGATGGACTGAGCCTTTTCAAAAGCATTCAGGGTCCAGTTGTTGCCCTTGTCGCCTATGGAGTGAACGCCGATCTGGAATCCCATGCTGTCGGCCCTGATAACCATTTGTTCGAATTCCTCATAAGGAATCATGGCCAAACCCGATGTGGAGGGATTGTCGCTGAAGGGTTCGAACATAAGAGCTGTTCCCGATCCTATAGTTCCATCGATGAATGATTTGAGGTATCCGAAACGGATCCAGTTTCCTTCCGGCGGATACTTCTGACGGAGTTCGTCATACTGCCTGAGTAGTTCAATATCGCCCGTAAGGGCTTTGCCGATATCAATCCTGGCTGTCAGCTGACCTTCCGACTGAAGCTTCTCGTAGGCACTGAAATCGGCCGATCCGGGAATCTGAACGCTGGTTACCCCGTATTCGGCAGCCTCTTTAAGAGCCAGCAGGTAACCCTCCTTCAGCCTGGCGGCTTCTTCCTCAGGAGTCCGGTCGGTTTTCACTTCGCCTGTCTTTATAAGTCCTTCTGCACTTTCCTTTAGTATGCCCGTGGGTTCACCGGTCACCGGATCCTTCTGTATCTCACCTCCAAAAGGATCGGGAGTGTCTTTTGTTATCCCCGATTTTTTCAGTACATAACTGTTCACAAGAACCGAATGACCGTCAGCACGGCTCAGAACAACCGGATTATCAGGCGAAACAGCATCGATAAGCTCTTTCGAAGGCCACTTTCTGTCGATGAACATCTCATGCTCCCAGTGACCGCCCTTTATCAGCTCCCCGGGCTTCGACCTGGCAACCTGATCCTTTACCTTCCCGGTTATTACAGCCGGATCGGTTGTGTATCTCAATTCAATATAATCGGGGTCGAGGGGCCTGAAATGAACATGGGCGTCGTTAAATCCGGGAATTACCAGCCTTCCGGCGGCATCGATCACTCTGGTTTCCCCTTTTACTATCATGGAGCTTATTTCACGGGCAGAACCGACCGCGATAATGGTGTCGCCCCTGACAGCCACAGCCTCAGCCAGCGGTTTGTCGCGGTCGACGGTAAACACCTTGCCGTTGATAATGACGAGATCGGCTTTCATTCCCTTGTTACCTGAACACGATGCTGCCATGATTGCCATTGATAATAAGAGGATTACGTTTTTCATTGGAATTATTTTTAAACAGTTGAAGATATTAAAATCAGGAAATTTCCATATGCCTTAATGGAACTTGATATCATTATCATTCCGCCAGCACTGATTGCCAATCGATTATCTTAAAACATCCGATCTGCCCGTTCCACTGGAAAACAAATCAGGATTTTTCCCTATAATCATGTATTTCTTGAAAAATTGATATCGTTTTGGGTAAAAAATTTGTCGATATTCATGGTGTAAATTATCGATATTCGACAAAAAATTATCGTTATTTTTGAGATATTGTCAATGGTTATGTAATCAGGAAGCTTAACGATAAATCATTTTTTAACTTGTCGTTAAGTATTTTAAGAGTTTATTATCACTTTCTGTCTGTTAATTGCTTTACATTCGCAAAAAAATTAAGGGATATGAATATAGCCATCATAGGATACGGCCGTATGGGCCACGAGATAGAATCCACCGCTCTTGCCAGGGGTCATGCCATAAAGCTGATTGTAGACAAGGACAACCCGGACGATCTGAATGAAAGGAGCACAAGGGACATTGACGTTGCCATAGAGTTCACCACTCCCGATACTGCTTTTGAGAATGTTGTCAGATGCCTCAGGATGAAGATCCCGGTAGTGAGCGGAACCACAGGATGGCTTGAGGATTACGATAAAGCTGCTGAGATATGCCGAGAGAACAGGACTTCATTCATCCATTCATCCAACTTCAGCATCGGAGTAAATATTCTTTTCAGACTGAACCGTGAACTGGCAAGGTATATGTCGGGCCTTGACCAGTATAAACCTTTCATCGAAGAGACTCACCATACGAAGAAACTTGATGCGCCAAGCGGAACGGCAATTGTTCTTGCCCGGGGGATAGCCGACTGTCACGGGGGATTCGACGGCTGGTGCCCCGACGACGGCAATGAACCGGGAAAGGTTCCTGTAAAGGCAATCCGGGAGGGGATGGTTCCGGGAATTCATGTTGTAAGCTGGGATTCAGATATAGATGTAATAAGTCTGCGGCATGAGGCGAAAAACAGAAAGGGGCTGGCTCTTGGAGCGGTGGTCGCCGCAGAGTTCATACACAAACGGACAGGCGTTTTTACCATGGAGCAGGTACTTGGTTTTTGATAATAATTGCTACTTTTACAAATTCTTATCCAAAAAACTAAAATGGATCAATCACTTAAGGGAAAGTACATCAGGTTTGGCATTGCCGCCCTGTTTTATATCCTGGTAGTTGTCTGGATTGGCAATTACTGGCTCCTGCTTGGCCTTGCCATTATTTATGATATATATGTATCGAAGAAGGTAAACTGGACCTTCTGGAAAAAACGGAACGGCCCGAACAGCAGTTTCATCGAATGGCTCGATGCTATAATATTTGCAGTGATAGCTGTGTCGCTGATAAACATCTTTCTTTTCCAGAATTACCGTATCCCCACGGGATCGATGGAGAAATCACTGCTTATCGGAGATCACCTTTTTGTCAGCAAGCTTGCCTACGGACCAAGGATGCCAAATACCCCGATAGCATTTCCCTTTACCCAGAACCAGATGCCCATCACAAGGGGCAAATCATGGTCCGATCTTATAAGTTGGCCCTACAAGAGGCTGGCAGGTACGGGAGAAGTAAAGAATAACGATGCCATCGTGTTTAATTTCCCTGCCGGCGATACTGTTGTGCTCGAGAGAACCGAAACGGCATATTATGAAATAGTCAGGGAGACTGCCAGGGCTTTGGCCGATAGATATAATATGGGGAATCCCGGTCCACTGCCTGTTTCCTCCTTCATGGCTGCTGCCAGGAAAGAGGTGTGGGATCGCTTCAACATTATCTACCGGCCGGTCGACAGACGTGATAATTATGTAAAGAGGTGTATCGCGATACCGGGCGACACCCTGTTTATCAGGAAAGGAGAGGTGTTTGTAAACGGAGAAGCGGTGCCTGCAAATGAATCGCAGCAGTTTAACTATCTTGTTACAACAAACGGAACCACGATCAATCCGCTGACTTTCGAACGCCTGGGAATTTACAGATCGGATCAGACCATGTTCTCAGGATCGCTGTACAGTCTTCCGCTCACGAAGGGAAATGCTGAAATCATATCCAGATTTGCCAATGTAAGGGAGGTAAAACCCTATTTATCAGCTCCCGGGGTATATAACCCGGTTATCTTTCCCCACAGCAGGAGTTTCAGCTGGAACGAGGACTACTTCGGCCCGCTTTGGATACCTGCCAGGGGAGCAACTGTGGCTATCGACACTTCAAACCTCTGCCTGTATGAGAGAATAATAGATGTTTATGAGGATAATGATCTGCGTGTGGAAGGAAAAGACATCTTCATCAACGGTCAGCCGGCCCAATCCTATACATTTAAAATGGATTACTATTTCATGATGGGTGATAACCGCCACAATTCAGCCGATTCAAGATACTGGGGATTCGTTCCGCTTGATCATATTGTCGGAAAGCCGAAGTTCATCTGGCTTTCGATCGATAAGGAAGCGTCAGGGATCAGGAAGATCCGTTTCAAAAGAATTTTCAAGAAGATCAGATAAAAAAAAATACCTGCCGCCGGCAGGTATTTTTTTATGTATCACTGTTGTTATTTCACTTTCTCAACAATGGCCCTGAACGCGTCAGGATGATTCATTGCAAGATCGGCGAGGGTCTTCCTGTTCAGTTCAATCCCTATTTTCTCAAGCTTGCCGATGAACTGTGAATAGTTCATACCGTACTGACGGACACCTGCATTGATCCTCTGAATCCACAGCGACCTGAATTCGCCCTTCTTCTTCCTCCTGTCGCGATAGGCATATTGCATCCCCTTTTCGAGGGTGTTCTTTGCCACCGTGAAGACATTTTTCCTTGCACCAAAGTTCCCCCTGGTCTGACTGAGAACCTTTTTCCTCCTGGCTCTCGATGCTACTGAATTAACTGATCTTGGCATTGCTCTTTGTTTTTTGACTGTCAGCGTTCAATCCTTCGCGGTTGAATCTTTCCGGCTGTGCAGTCTGTTAATAATTAATTGATTAAATCATCGCGGAAAATTATTTGCCTGGGAGAAGAAGCTTGATGTTCTTATGATCGGCTTTGTCAACCAGGCCCGAATAAGTAAGATTCCTTTTCCTCTTGGTTGATTTCTTCGTGAGGATATGGCTCTTGTAAGCATGGTTCCGCTTGATTTTTCCTGTTCCGGTAAGGCTGAACCTTTTTTTCGCACCGGAATTAGTTTTCATTTTTGGCATTTCTCTCTATATTAATTATTTCTTCTTCTTTGGTGAGAAGGAGATTATCATTCTTTTTCCCTCCAGCCGGGGAAGCTGATCCACTTTAGCATATTCCTCAAGATCGTTGGCAAAGCGCAGTAACAGCAATTCACCTTGTTCCTTGAATAAAATGGACCTTCCCTTAAAAAACACATAAGCTCTCACTTTTGCCCCTTCCTCCAGAAACTTTATGGCATGCTTGAGCTTGAAATTGTAATCGTGATCATCCGTGTTCGGACCAAACCTAATCTCCTTTACGACTACCCTGGCGGTTTTTGCCTTAATCTCTTTCTGTTTCTTTTTCTGCTGATAAAGAAACTTCTGGTAATCAACGATTCTGCAAACAGGCGGGTCTGCGTTGGGAGATATTTCCACAAGATCGAGTTCCCTCTGGTCAGCAAGTTTCAGGGCGTCCTGTATGCTCATAACTGCTGTTTCAATTCCTTCACCGACAACTCTGACCACCCGGGCAGTGATCCTGTGATTAATCTTGTGAGCCTGCGGGGCAACGCGTGCAGGGCTTCTCCTATTTGGTCCGGCTATAGCTATTTCCTCCTATACTTTTGTTTATACTTATATTAACTAAAATTCACCTCTGCCAGCCTGATTCGTTATTTATCTCCCCGGTAATATACTCCGCGAACGCTTCAAGCTTCATACTTCCCTTGTCTCCTTCACCCTGTTTCCGGACTGAAACCGTTCCGCTTTCTTCCTCTTTTTCGCCTATGATCAACAGGTAGGGGATCCTCTTTAATTCATTATCCCTGATCTTCTTACCTATCTTCTCACTCCTGTCGTCAATTAGTGTGCAAATATCGGAATTATTTAGAAAATGCAAAACTTTCATTGCATAATCATTGAATTTTTCGCTGATAGGAAGAATCACTGCTTTTTCGGGTGCAAGCCATAAGGGGAATTTTCCTGCAGTGTTCTCAATCAGAACGGCAATGAAACGTTCCATCGACCCGAATATTGCACGGTGTATCATTACCGGCCTGTGCTTCTGGTTGTCGCTTCCTGTATAGCTCAGGTCAAACCTTTCAGGAAGGTTATAGTCGACCTGAATGGTGCCAAGCTGCCACTTCCTGCCGATAGCATCCTTAACCATGAAATCGAGCTTGGGTCCGTAGAATGCTGCTTCACCCTGTACAATCGTGGTAACCAGCTTCTTCTCGGAAGCGGCCTCGATAATGGCCCTTTCAGCTTTTTCCCAGTTCTCGTCAGAACCTATGTACTTGTCGCTGTTGTCAGGATCGCGCAGTGATATCTGAGCCGTGAACTCACTGAAATTGACTGCCTTGAATATGAACTGAACAAGGTCGATAATGCTTTTGAACTCTTCCTTCAACTGGTCGGGCCTGCAGAAATGATGGGCATCGTCCTGGGTGAAACTCCTGACGCGCGTTAGTCCATGAAGCTCACCGCTCTGCTCATACCTGTACACGGTACCGAATTCAGCCATTTTAAGCGGAAGGTCTTTGTAGGATTTCGGCGTGGCATTGAAAATCTCACAATGATGCGGACAGTTCATGGGCTTAAGCATGAACTGCTCACCTTCCTGCGGTGTCGACATCGGCTGAAAGGAGTCCTTGCCGTACTTCTCATAATGGCCCGAAGTCTTGTACAGACTTACATCCCCTATATGAGGCGTGGCAACCATGGTGTAACCTCTCTTCTTAAGTACCCTGGTCATGAAATTGATCAGATTCTGCCTGAGTTCGGCTCCCCTTGGCATCCAGAGAGGAAGACCCATTCCCACCCTGGGAGAAAAAGTGAATAACTCGAGGTCCTTGCCAATTCGCCTGTGATCTCTTTTCCTTGCCTCTTCCAGAAACGCGAGATAATCGTCAAGCATCTTCTGCTTCGGATAGCTGATACCGTAAATCCTGGTAAGCATCTTGTTCTTCTCATTTCCTCTCCAGTAGGCGCCGGCCACACTCATCAGCCTGATTGCCTTAATAGTCCCGGTCGATGGAAGATGAGGCCCTTTGCATAAATCAGTAAAACCGCCCTGGGTGTAAAGAGTTATTGTCCCGTCTTCAAGCTCGCTGATCAGCTCGACCTTGTACTGATCGCCCTTCCGCTCAAAAAGTTCAAGCGCTTCCTTTTTGCTTACTTCCTTTCTTATGACAGGTAGATTCTTTGCTGCAAGCTCTTTCATCCTGCTTTCAATAAGCGGAAGATCAGTATCGGTGATCACTCTCCCTTCACCTGGATCAACATCATAGTAGAAACCTGTTTCAATAGAGGGCCCTATTCCAAACTTGATCCCCGGGTATAGACTCTCAAGAGCTTCCGCCATGACATGTGCAGAAGTGTGCCAGAATGCATGCCTGCCCTCTTCATCATCCCACTTGTGAAGAACAAGAGTCGAATCATCGTGGATCGGACGGGAAAGATCCATCAGTTCGCCGTTTACCGTTGCCGAATATACCTCACCGGCAAGCCTTGAACTGATCTGTCCCGCTATCTCCAGACTGCTTATACCGTCACGGTATTCCCTTACTGACCCGTCGGGGAAAGTTATATTGATCATAACTATGTCTTTTTTTGGAGTGCAAAGATATGGAATTATTTATTTCATCACGCGGTAAACCTTAATCATCACGGATCTTAAACATGGCACATAATTTGATTTTGATTTTTTGAGCAGTATGCGGCAAACGCCCCGAACCCTGCGCCTGTTACTTGATATTTGGATTGTGACAATAAAAAATTTATTATGATGAAAAGAATATTATTCCTTACAGTTGTTCTTCCCCTACTGCTGTTCTCATGCGAAATGTCACCGCGGGCCTACTTTTCTGCAAGTCCTGGTGATCCGGTCGTAGGGGAAGATGTCTGGTTCACCAACGAATCGGAAAATGCCGTTGATTTTGAATGGGATTTCGGCGATGGTTACATCTCCAATGAAGCGAATCCTGTTCACCGTTTTACCTCGACAGGTGTCTACAATGTAAGACTAAAGGTATGGTCGTCCGCAGGTCTCAGTGATGTTGCTTCCATCGACCTGGATGTTAAAATACCAACCCTTCTTGAAATTGAGGTTCTCGAGTATTTCGATCTTTATCCCGTGGAAGGAGCAAGCGTTATCCTTTATCCCAGGCTTATCGACTGGGAGAATGAACAAAACAGTGTGAATGAGGGATTCACCGACCAGGAAGGAAAAACCGTTTTTGCAGATCTTGATAAAATAGTTTAGTATGTCGATGTTTGGGAGAATAATCATGATAACTATGCCTTAAAGGATGATGATATTGGTTTTATCCGGACACCCGAAGTGACACCCCACAGGATCAACAGGTTCATAGCCTACGTGGATTATGTTGATCGTGCCAAGGGTTGTGATGACAGACGCGGCGGAAACATGGTTATCCGCAAAATTGAAAGGAAAGCCGACGACAGACCGCAGCCTGAAGCAAACAATGATATCAGTGGTTGGGAAAAGCTTTACGAGAAAGCCAATATAAAGAAATAAGTTCCCTTATTCGCTAAGGGATGAACGCGGTTCACACAGATCCGGCGCCTTATGCAGCAGGCTCCGGATTTTTTTTAGAACCAGGAGCCGATCAGGTTCTTCCGGTCGTGCTGAAAATCACTGAGTCTGTATACAATTGAATTATCGTCCGATTCTATCTGGTATTCCCAGTACGTGGATATCGGTCCGGGTGAAACAAGGTTTCTCTTTATATAGAGCCTGTCGCCCGGTTTGAAATCGCATCTTTCCGAAAAAGCGGAAATCTTGCCATAGGTACTGTCCATCGTGGTCTTGATCCATATCAGATATGGCTGGCCCAGTTTCTCGGGAATGTGCTGGCGATATTCTACAAAATTCCCGACATACTTGCGTGTCAGAAGAAGTGAATCTTCTCCCGGTCCCGTCTTGCTTGTCGGGGCACAGGACACGATAAGGAACAAGCCCGCTAGAAACAATATCCTCTTCATAACTGAGCTGTTTTTTTATACAGAGGCATAATCTTATGATTTCAAATATACTAACGCCAAAGCCGCTTTATTAGTACATTTCAATTGAAAGATTGTTGTCAGAATTTGTTATTTACCGGGATATGCAACGATGCCCTCATGCCTGAGAAATCCCTTTTCACTCATAACTGACATCCGCGGATTTCTTTCCCCTTTCATCGTTGCACAGCCGTATTCTCCTGCTTTGTTAATTGCCACAAATTTCTCAGAAGGATAAAAATCAGGATTGACTTTCCTGTACTTGTCCGTTATCATCCTGAGCGCTTCTTCACAGGCTTTCTGGGGGGAAATTCCTTCCTTCATCCTTAAAACCATGAAGTATGATGCGCATGATTTTATTACATCCTCACCGCGACCCGTAGCTCCCGCGGCGCCCACTTCATTGTCGACATAAAGACCGGCGCCGATTATGGGAGAATCGCCGACACGGCCGTTCAGTTTGAAGCTGAGCCCGCTTGTTGTGGTGCATCCCGCTATATCGCCGTTTACATCGATGGCAAGCACGTTGGTGGTTCCGTAATGATGCTCGATATCAGGGAAATCCTGATAGTACGATTCATTCTGCTTAATCTTCTGAAGATGCTCGGGCAAGCCCCAGTCGTCATCGGGACTAAGCTCTTCCTTCCACCTAAGCCATATTTTCCTCGCCTTGTCAGTTAGGAGATTCTCTTCGGGAAATCCCCATGCCCTGGCAAAATCAAGAGCTCCGGCCCCAACAAGAAGAACATGATCGGTGCGTTGCATAACCAGTTTCGCGACAGATGACGGATGCCTGATATTTTCAAGACATGCAACAGCGCCAGCCGAATAAGTCCTGCCGTCCATGAATGAGGCGTCGAGCTGAACAACGCCGTTTTCGTTTGGAAGACCTCCGTAACCTACGCTGGTATCCTCAGGATCGTCTTCAATGACATTGGCGGCTTTTTCAACCGCATCAACCGCATTTCCTCCTGCCCTGAGCACCTCCCAGCCGGCTTCCATTGCAAGCCTGCCCGTCTCGTTTGAGTGGCTGCTTATTATAATAGGTCTTATGGGATTTGCCCGGCCGGATGCTTGAATTGCTGAAAGCTGTGGAAGAATCAGGACACCCGTACCGGCTCCGACTGTGCTGACAACAAATTTCCGGCGTGATATTTCTTTTTTCATTTGAGAAGTATTATGATTCTGCTTTTTACAGCTGTTATTAGAATACCTGTTCACGAAGCCACCCGGGCCTGTTAGTCGTTATTCCCTTGACACCCAGGGATATCAGCCTTTTTGCCTCGGCGACGTCATCGACAGTCCAGGTATATAGCTCAAGGTTCAGATCCTTTACGCTTTTAGCCACCTGCTCATCAATCAGGCCGTAACTCAGGCTCACTCCGTCGATGCCGCTTCCGGGTACCAGCGGAAGATTCTTCTCGAATAGTTCCTTGTTGCTGCAAAGCCAGTGACAGGGATTATCCGGAAAGGTCTTTTTTGTATCAATTATTGTCTGAAAATCAAAGGCTATAAAAGTGAAGTCGCGGCTTTTCAGATATTTGCCTACCGTCTTTTTCAGCATGGGGAGAACCTCGCTTTTGCATTTGATTTCGACAACCAGCCTCTTTCCCTTTGGGACCGCCAGTATGACCTCCTTCAGTAAGGGTATCTTTTCGTCCTTGTATTCAGCGCCCTTCCACGAGCCTGCATCCAACGTCCTGAGTACCTTCCAACTGCTTTCCTTTACTACATGATTAGCCCCTGTTGTACGTTTCGTATTTGAATCGTGAATGCAGACAATCTTGTTATCGGCTGTCAGGTAAATGTCAACCTCCACGGCATCGGCGTCCAGTTCAAACCCGAGCCGGGTTGATGCTACGGTGTTCTCGGGAGCAAGATATGATGCACCCCTGTGGGCGATGATCTCAACCTGGCCGTTTAAGCCGGTAAACAGAAAAGTCATGGCAAACAGAATGATTATCTTCTTCATAATATAATATGGTAATAAGGTGAACTTTTATTGATTCAATATCTTGTCTAGTTCTTTCTTTATGAGACCTGACCAAACCTTGTATCCTTCCGCGTTGAGGTGAAGCCTGTCGTCGAGAAATAGATCGGCCCTGGGAAGTCCTTTCTCATTGGTGAAATATTTTTCAGTGTCGAGATAGTAGGTATTACGTTGATTCTCACATATTTCACTTATCATTTCACCTGCTTCCTTTATTTCAGGCCATATATGCCACCTGAGCGGGGTGGGAGTGACGCTGACCCAGATAACGGGTGTTTCCCTGAACTGCCTCCTGATGATATGGAGGGTTTTCCTGAACAGTTGTGATACTTCCAATGGACTCTTGTCGGAATTACTGCCGCTTATGTCGTTCGCGATGAACAGCACTATGGCCCGGCACTTGTGGGGATACAGGATCCTGTCGGCATACACGGCAAAGTCACTCAGTTTTGCTCCTCCGTAACCTCTCTGGATCACGTTGTAGGGAAGCATGTCCTTGCCAAGAGTCGACCACAGCCTGATGCTTGAGCTTCCAGCAAACATGATGGCATCCGAAGGATAGGATTTTGCAATATCAAGTTGCTCAAATTTTTCAATTTCGCTTTCCCAGGCCTTTACCTCAGGCAGTTCCCTGTATTTTCCAAGCGACGCACACGATGCAAGGAAGGAAGAGAGTATGACTAAGATCAATAAGCGTTTCATCATAATGTAATATAAATAGTATTAAAAATTCAAAGATCAGGCACGGGGCACAGGGCTCAGGGCACAGGGCACGGGGCTTAGGGCTCAGGGCACGAGGCTCAGGGCAGAAACTCGAATGGTGTATGCTGCTCGCCGTTCTTTCCGCCCGCCGTTCTTTCCGCCTGCCGCTCGCCGCATGCCACACGCCACACGCCGCTCGCCGCTCGCCGCCCGCCGCTCGCCGCATGCCACACGCCACACGCCGCTCGCCGTTCTTTCCGCTCGCCGCATGCCACACGCCGCTCGCCGCTCGCCGTTCTTCACTTCATAAAGGTATCGCTTATTTGTTAAAAAATCGCAAATGAACTTTGAATCATTATAAGTTTTATTAATGAATGTAATAAAATACTTTGTTTTTCAAAAAAAAACTTACGTTTGTATTGAAAACCTTAAACTTTATCAGGAAACTGTAACTCCAATGTCAAAAAGCAAGTTGTTTCTGACCAAATCAATTGGTCAGCTGATGGACGAATCGAAGGAAACGGGAGGCTTGAAAAGATCTCTATCTGCCCTCAATCTGACGACACTCGGAATCGGCGCCATTATAGGTGCCGGGATTTTTGTACTTACAGGTCAGGCTGCTGCCCAGTATGCCGGTCCCGCTATTGTTATCTCATTCATTATATCCGGTCTTGCCTGCGGATTTGCAGGCCTTTGCTATGCCGAGTTCGCATCGATGATCCCGATAGCCGGGAGTGCCTATACCTATTCGTATGCCACACTTGGGGAGTTCTTTGCCTGGATTATAGGATGGGACCTGATACTCGAATACCTGTTTGCCGCTTCGACAGTGTCGGTGGGCTGGTCGGGATACGTGGTAAGCTTTCTGAAAGACTTCAACATAATAATACCTCCGCAGTTCACGGGCGCCAGTGGAACAGTGCTTGTTGATGTCCCCGGCATGGGATGGAAAGAGCTTACCGAAGCTTTCGGCCAGACTCTTGCAGCTTCTGGAATAAGCGTGGATACCCTTCCGCGTGTTACATGCATCCTTAACCTTCCGGCAATGTTCATCGTCGCACTTGTTTCAACACTGCTGGTAATAGGTATAAGGGAATCGGCAAATTTCAACAACCTCATGGTTATTACCAAAGTGTCGGTTATTATACTGTTCGTCGCGATAGGATTCATGTTCGTAAAAGCTTCCAACTGGACTCCCTTCATCCCGCCCAACAAGGTTGAATCAACTCCCATAGCTGAATATGGCGGATTATGGGGATGGCTCAAAGCCTACAGCAGTGAATTCGGTAAATTCGGAATCAGCGGTATACTGAGGGGAGCAGGTGTTATTTTCTTTGCATACATCGGGTTTGATGCTGTTTCGACCGCTGCACAGGAAGCTAAAAATCCCCAGCGCGACATGCCGATAGGGATACTAGGTTCACTGGGAATCTCGACAATCCTCTATATCCTCGTCGCTGTCGTTCTTACCGGTATTGTAAGCTATACCGCGCTGAATGTTCCCGACCCGGTTGCCGTGGGTGTTGATGCAATGGGAAAAAGCATGTTCTGGCTGCGACCGATTGTTAAGATTGCCGCTATTGCCGGACTGAGCTCCGTGATACTGGTAATGCTTCTGGGACAGCCGAGGATCTTCTATACAATGTCGAAGGACGGCCTGCTGCCACCAATGTTCTCAAAAATCCACCCGAAATTCAAGACTCCCTACGTCAGCACAATAATCACCGGTTCGGTGGCCATGGTAATTGCAGGCATTCTTCCGATAAGGATTCTGGGTGAACTGGTGTCGATCGGAACACTTCTCGCTTTCATAATAGTGTGCATCAGCGTGCTTATGCTCAGAAAATCGAGACCCGATATTCACCGCCCCTTCAAAACCCCATTGGTGCCGCTCGTACCTATACTGGGTGCAGGATTCTGTCTTGTTCAGATGATAGCACTGCCGGGCGATACATGGCTTCGCCTGATAGTCTGGATGCTCCTCGGGTTCGCGATCTACTTCCTCTATGGGAGAAGGCACAGCATGGTGAGGAAGGAAAATTCGAACTAGATTTTTATAAGGACTTACAATTCGTCTGAAAATACTACCCCGGGAGCTTTCCGCAGGTTGTATCCCGATACCATTGTTTCTCCATATGCTCCTGCCGACCTGATGGCTAGAATGTCACCCCTCCTGGTCTCGGGTAGCTCTATGTATTTGGCAAATGTGTCGGACGATTCGCAAATGGGTCCTACGACATCATATTTCCCGGTCTTTCCGTTGGAAGTGAGATTCTGTATCTTATGATGAGCCTGATACAGTGCGGGCCTGATCAGATCGGTCATACCGGCATCAACAATTGCAAATGTGGTGTTCCTGCCTTTCTTGATGTAAAGCACTTTTGTGATAAGAGATCCGCACTGCCCGACAATCGACCTGCCCGGTTCAAAATGAATTCTCTGACCCGGCCTGATCCTTACCAGCTCCCTTATCAGTGTGAAATATTCATCGAATTCGGGCATCTTGTCGGGATTGTTGTAATCAATGCCAAGACCACCTCCCAGATTAATGGTTTTCAGATCGATATTCTGTGAGCTGAACCATTCCTGAAGTTCATTCACCCTTGAACACAGGCTCCTGAACACCGACATCCTGGTAATCTGAGATCCCACATGAAAATGGATCCCCTCAAGTTCAATGTTGCCAAGTGATGAGATCCTGTCCAGAACATCCTTAAGTTCCCGGGTGCTTATTCCGAATTTGCTCTCGGCAATTGCCGTGGTAATGTATTTGTGGGTATGAGCCTCAATATATGGATTGATTCTCAGGGCGATAGTAGCTTTGGTTTTTAGGCGGGCGGCAATTGAATCAATAACTTCTATCTCGGCTATCGACTCGCAGTTGAAGCAGGCTATCCTTGCTTTTAACGCAGACTCAATCTCCAGGTCGGTTTTGCCTACACCCGCGAAAACAATGATTGAAGGACTGAATCCGCATTTCATAGCCCTTTCGATCTCATTGTACGACACACAGTCGGCACCGAATCCATAGGATGCGATTATTTCCAGTATCCTGGGATTGGCATTGGCCTTAACGGCATAATGTATACTGAAACCCGATTTTTCCGATTCTTCCTTCACCTTTGAACAAGTCGAGTGAAGAACATCGAGATCATAATAATAAAATGGTGTGGGAAGATCCCTGAATTTATTGACTATATTGTTTCTTATCATCTTATTGTTTGAAAAGGTATTGATTTAGAAGATTCAGCGCCTGTATCTTGTCTTTGGAATCAATCAGTATCGACAGGCTGTGAGGACTTGCCCCGTAAGAGATCATTTTCAGATGAATGGTGTCGAGAGCCTCGAAAATCTCGGGTGCGGAACCGGTTCTTTCTGTGCGGAAATCTCCCACGATACATATTATTGACAGGTCATTCTCCACTTCTACCGATCCGTGTTCCTTTAAGTGTTCTTCAATCTGTTTCAGGTACTGCTGATTGTCGATTGTGATCGATACCGACACTTCAGAGGTGGTGACCATGTCGACAGGTGTCTTGTATGCTTCAAATATCTCAAATACCTTTCTTATGAAACCGTAAGCCATCAGCATTCTGTCGGATTTTATCCTTATTACCGAGATACCGTCCTTTGCTGCAACCGCCTTGTAGTCCTCCCATATTGTTTCTGCCGTGATCAGTGTGCCTTCGTCGTCCGGGTTCAGGGTATTCTTGAGTCTCACCGGGATATTGTTCTCCTTGGCAGGATTCACGCTTGAGGGGTGAAGTATCTTTGCTCCGAAATAGGCAAGCTCTGCAGCCTCATCAAAGGATATTTGTCGCAGCACCTTCGTGTTACTGACATACCGGGGATCGTTATTGTGAAACCCGTTGATGTCGGTCCATATCTGTATCTCCGAGGCATTTATGGCAGCCCCGATAAGGGATGCGGTAAAATCGCTTCCGCCCCTCTTCAGGTTGTCGATGTCTCCGAATGCATTGCGGCAGATGAAGCCCTGGGTTATTATTATGTTTTCGTCGGGATACCGGGAAAGCTCTCTCCTGAAATTCTCGCCTATGTAGAATACATCAGGTTCTCCGTCCTTGTCAATTCTCATGAAGTTAAGGGCGGGCAGGAGCACCGAGCTGATGCCTCTTTCACGCAGAAGGTTGTGGAAAAGGGCTGTAGAAAGCAGTTCGCCCCTGGCTACAATGGTTTTTTCGTGAAGCTTTGTGAAGGCTTTTGCAATGAATTCGCCGATATAGTCGAAATGAGAGTTAATCAGGTCATAGCCTTCATTTCTGAACTCATCCGTCGAAAACAGATCATAAACCACCTGTTTGTATTTTGAGCGGAGTGCTTCATTCCTGTTGATGGCTTCCTGTGTTCCGGCGGAACGGATCAGTTCCGATATCTCTAACAGACTGTTGGTTGTGCCCGACAGGGCAGAAAGCACCACTACTACTTTTTCATCCCCCGTGATTAGCGGTATTATTGATTTCATCTTGTCGGGACTGCCGACCGATGTGCCGCCGAATTTCATGACTTTCATATTGTTGTCTTTATTTTCCAGGTTACTGTTTTATACAAAAAAACCTGCTTTATTCTGCAGGTCTGTTTATCTTTAAATATGTACATAAAAAGATCATGCAGACCCGTCGATTGGGTGCTTATGAAGTTTCATATGTTTTTTAATCAACATTTGCCGGATTATATTTATTGGGGCAAAAATATACTTTTCTGTAATATTCGATTATTTGTTTGTAATATTTTTCTTATTTTTGTGCCCGCTAATTAAAGCTAAGAGCGCAGGGCAGGTGCAGATAATGAACCTGAACCCGAAGCCCTGAGCAAAATGAGGCCCAGATGGCGAAATTGGTAGACGCGCTAGTTTCAGGGACTAGTGTCAGCAATGATGTGCAGGTTCGAGTCCTGTTCTGGGCACCATAAAAAGCAAGAGCGCGGGGCGGGAACAGGTACAGACCCTGAACCAAAAGTCCTGAGCAGCGACGACGCCCAGATGGTGAAATTGGTAGACACGCCAGCTTGAGGGGCTGGTGCCGGTTACGGTGTGCAAGTTCGAGTCTTGTTCTGGGCACCTGAAAAACAAAACCGCGATTGAAAATTAATCAGTCGCGGTTTTTTATTTCGGAATGCTTTATTTGATTTGTTTTTATTGGATAATCTCAGGTTTTTTAACCAAATTTGACAACTAACCTGATGTTTGGAGGATCCCGAAAAAGTTAGTTTGTTTCAGTTCGTGGTTATGATAATTTATTGATACATGTTAGTTCGTAGTTACGAACCAAGTGGGACTTAAAAATTCAGAACACACTAATTATCTGAAATTTGACAGATGAAATCAGATAATTTGCCTGACGATATCAGTCTTGCTTCCGGGTTAAGAAAAGGAGATCGGGAAGCATTCGCCCTGTTTTTCAATAAATACAGGAAGCCTGTCTATTATTTTTCTTTAAAATATCTCAACGACCCGGCTGAAGCCGAGGAGTTGGTGCAATCCGTTTTTTTAAGCATCTGGGAGCACCGTCACCTTATTGACAAGAAAAAATCGCTGAAGAATTATCTGTACAAATCCGTGGGAAATGCTGTTTTTAATGCGCTCAGGAAAAGGGCGATAAGGAGAGCTTACCTGATCAAGGGGATCAGTAACCCGGAAAGCGTTACGGATCCTTATGTTCAGATATTCAATAATGATCTGAAAGACAGGCTGGACGATATGATAAGTTATTTGCCTCCCAAGCAACAATTGATTTTGAATTACAGAAGACAGGAAGGCTTGTCATCCGAAGAAATAGCAAAAAAACTTAATCTTTCTGTTCGTACTGTTGATAATCAGATTTACAAGGCCACGAAGCGGCTTAAGGATTTCTTCCGTTCAGAAACTGAATAATGTTTTCTACTTTCCAGGTGTTTTTAATCAATTTGACAAAGGACCTCTTTTTGTAATGATCAGGCGCCTTATGTGATTGAATTTTAATCTTGTCGCCCATAAGTGCTGGAAAAATCATCTCCTGATCGGTCAGATCGTTTCGTGTATTTCAGCAGAAAATGCACATTTTTTATTCCCGGCTGAGTAGTTTTTAATCCTGAAGTGTATTTAGGTATATAACAACTTTTATAAGGGATGTCGCGAAAAAGCATCATTGAATTGTTACTGGCGGGTTATATTGAAGACCGGCTGAGCCCCGGGGAGAAGAATCAGTTTTTTGAACTTCTTGCCGCTGATGGCAACGAAGATCTTTTCAGGGAAATATTGACGGAAAAAATCCATGCAATGTCTGAACCTTACAATGAATCGGCTAAGGCTCCGGATTTTTCGGGTATTTTTAAAAAGATAAGTCAGGAGATAGATATAAGGGAACAGAAGAAAGCCCGGTTGCTGTCAGTACGAAGAAGATTGCTTGCCAGACGTTTGGTGGCAGCTGTGTCTGCAGCTGCTGCTGTTTTTGCCCTGGCCTTTTTTATTGGACGCTTGTCAGTCCAAATTCCTGAAACACCCGCTGAAATTCCGCTTTCAATGTCGGAGATAAAAGCACCCCTGGGTTCAAGGTCAGAAATAAAGCTGCCTGATGGCACAACGGTAATATTGAACGCGGGGAGTCAGTTGACCTACGGGAATAGTTTTAATTACTCTGACAGAAATGTAAAAATGAGCGGTGAAGCATATTTCAAGGTTGAAAGGAATGAGTCTCTGCCTTTCATTGTAAATGCAGGGCCTTTGAATATCACTGCCCTCGGGACTGAGTTTAACGTCAAGGCTTACGACGACGATAATTCCATAGAAACAACACTGGTTACGGGTAAGGTCGCAATCACGCGCGAGGGATCAGACGACGGTTCCGGCTATGTCGATTTAAATCCTAACCAGAAAGCTATCTTCATCAGACAAGATGACGGTTTTATTTTGGAGGATGTTGATGAAACAGTAAAAAAATCAATAAAACCCGTGCAGGCCATAATGCCGGAAATTCTGATAGCACCTCATGTCAACACAGATCAGGTGCTGGCCTGGACACAGGGCAGACTTATTTTGAAGGGAGAAAGTCTCAACAGGCTTTGTGTGCAGCTCGAGAGGAAGTATGATGTGACAATAGTTTTTAAAAAAGAAAGCATTAAAAATTTCAGGTTTACCGGTGTGCTTCTTGATGAAACGCTCGAGCAGGTGTTAAATGTCATTAAACTGGCAGCTCCTATAAGCTATTCGCTTGAAGGTAAAACTGTTTACCTGGATCTGGATTCGAATTCACTTAACGATTTTTCAAAATATATTAAATAATATTACCCTACTAACTAACTAACTTAAACCTGCTTGCCTATGAAAAATCCGGAAAAATAAAAAAGGGAAAAACAGTTCGCGGCTGTTTTTCCCGTGTATCAAGTCAATCTTTTTTACAGCTATGGCCAGCTATGCCTGCAGGCCACTTATGTTTAACTTAATACGTGTCTAAAACTATGAACAAATTTTTGATTTATTGTTTATTGTGCAATAGATTTCGAAAAACCTTTGTAATTATGAGATTATCTATACTGTTAATGCTGGTTTTTACACTGCATCTTTCGGCAACCGGCTTCGGACAGATCTCGTTTGAGGCAAAAAATATGCCTATAAGAGATGTTTTTGAAATACTGGAAAAGGAAACGGGCTGCCGTTTCTTTTATAATGACGATCTGATATTTGTTGACAAAACAGTTAACATGAAGGTTTCAGATCGGAATATCGATCAGGTACTTAACCGGCTGTTTGAATCTACCGGACTTAGCTACAAAAAGTTGGAGAATGATCTTGTTGTTGTTGCTCCAAAGAAAGATTTGCAGCAAAACGTGGTCACGGGAAGAGTGACTGATGCTTCGACCGGCCAGGCTATGCCCGGTGTCAATATCCAGGTGAAAGGTACGACTTTGGGTACCATTTCAGATATTAATGGCGGTTTTTCACTGACGGTGCCGGATCTGAATGCAAGCCTGGTGTTTTCTTTTATCGGCTATGTAACCCAGGAAGTTGCACTCGAGGGAAGAATCAGGCTCGATATAGTGCTCAGCGAAGACCTCGCCAGGCTTGATGAAGTGGTTGTCGTGGGATACGGAACACAAAAAGCGGCAACCATAACAGGAGCTATCAGTGCCGTTAAAGCCGAAAACCTTAAAGCCACTTCTACAATTAATTTTACCAACACATTTGCAGGAAGATTGCCCGGACTTGTTGTCGTAACAAGGTCCGGTGAGCCTGGAAATGATAATTCCACGATGAGAATCAGAGGTTTGAATACCCTGGGTGATAATTCCCCGCTTATTGTCATAGATGGTATTGCAAACAGGAGTATGCAACGTCTTAATCCCGGAGATATCGAGAGCATCACGGTTTTGAAGGATGCTTCAGCAGCAATTTATGGTGCACAGGCTGCAAACGGCGTGATACTTATAACAACGAAAAGAGGAACCCAGGGTAAGCCGCAGATTAATATTACTGCCAATCAGGGCTGGGCTATGCCGACAGTCATACCCAAAATGTGCGATGCCAGTACTTATGCAACCCTGCTCAACGAGATAGACGTGTATGCCGGTAAAAGTCCGCGATATACACAGGAACAGATAGATAAATATGCATCTGGGACTGATCCGTGGGCTTATCCGAATACTGACTGGTTTGATGCAACTTTCAAAACGGCAGCTTCCCAGCAGGCAGGAAACATGTCGGTGAGCGGGGGTACTGAAAATATGAAATACTTTGTATCGCTCGGTGGTAATTATCAGGATGCAATCTATCGGAAAAGCGCTACAAAATACTCCCAGGTAACATTCCGCAGCAATATCGACGGAAAAATATCAAAGAACATTAACCTTAGCTTTGATGTTTCAGGGCGTCAGGAAAACAGGAATTATCCCACGCGCTCTGCCGGTTCCATCTTTGCCATGCTGATGAGGGGTTATCCCACATCGGTGGCTTACTGGCCGACAGGTGAAAATGGCCCTGACATAGAGTATGGAAACAATCCTGTCGTGGTAACAACAAATCAAACCGGGTATGACAGAACGAAAAGATATGTTTTTGAATCATTGCTGAAACTGAATATCACGATTCCCTGGATACAGGGATTGTCATTTACCGGAAATGCATCCGTGGATAAATCAATCGAAAGCAACAAGCTTTGGGAAAAACCATGGTACCTGTACAGTTGGGACGGTGTTTCCTATGATGCCAATGAACAACCTGTTCTTTTAAAAGGGAAAAAAGGATTTTCCACACCTCAGCTCACTCAAAGATTTTCCGATGGCCGGCTTATAACACTGAATGCTCTCCTGAACTACGAAAGGACGTTTAATGAGGTACACGACTTCAGATTCCTTGCAGGTACGGAAAGGATCGCCGGTGAATCGATGGAATTTGAAGCTTTCAGGAAGTACTTCGCATCAACAGCTATCGATGAGCTTTTTGCAGGAGGTGACAGCGAGAAAAATAATACCGGGTCGGCAAGCATAAGTGCAAGACTTAATTACTTCGGTCGTGTTAATTATGCCTTCAAACAGAAATACCTTGCAGAATTTGTATGGAGATATGACGGATCATACATTTTCCCCCAGGAAAAAAGATTTGGCTTTTTCCCGGGCGTTTCTGTCGGCTGGCGTATTTCAGAGGAAGAATTCTGGAAGAATAACCTTGCCCTGTTCAATTATTTTAAATTGAGGGGATCCTGGGGCCAAACAGGTAATGACAGGATCGATACTTACCAGTATCTCTCTAGCTATGGATATAACAGTTCAGCCAACGGGGTTTATACATTTAATAATTCCGTTGAAAATAAAATCCTCAGCGAATTGCGAATACCGAATCCCAACGTGACATGGGAAGTGGCAAACCAGTCAAATATTGGTTTTGATGCAGAAATGTTAAAAGGAAGATTGAATTTTTCCGCTGAATATTTCTATAACCTGCGTACAAATATTCTAACCTATCGGAATGCTTCGGTTCCTGCATCGACAGGACTGACATTGCCGCGCGAGAACATAGGAAAGGTTGTAAACCAGGGATTTGAGTTCACAATAGGATATAACAACACCTGGGGAGCCCTGACCTACGATATATCAGTCAACAGCGGGTATCAGAAAAACAGGATTAAATTCTGGGATGAGACTCCGGGAATACCTGATTACCAAAAATCAACAGGACACCCCATGAATTCAACTCTTTATTACCAGGCAATAGGGGTTTTTAAAGATCAGGCAGAAGTTGACGCCTATCCTCATTGGGCCGGGGCCAGACCGGGAGATATTATTTTCGAGGATGTCAATGATGATAAGAAAATAGATGGCCTTGACAGAAAGATGAATTACAAAACCGATATGCCGACATTCACCGGCGGTATGAATATAAATCTCGGTTATAGGAATTTTTATACCTCGATCTTCTTACAGTGGGCTGCAGGCGCCGTGGTCAACAGGTATTATGAGATGCAGGGAGAAGCAGGTAATTTCCTTCTTTCCGACGTGACCGGGAGATGGACGGAAACAAACCAGGTTACAAATAAGCCAAGAACATGGAACCGTTACGGAGAATACTGGAGGGATAATGAGAATAATACATACTGGCTCTCAAGCACAGATTACCTTAGACTGAAAAACTTTGAAATAGGCTACAGTTTTCCCGAGTCAATCAAAAATGTAGGACTCAGCGGCTTAAGGATTTATTTCAGCGGGATTAACCTGTTAACACTTGATAAACTTACTGATTTTGACCCGGAATCGACTTCGGCAACTGCATATCCCTTGAATAAGGTATTTAACATCGGGCTTAATGTAATCTTCTAAATATTAAGATCATGAGAAAAATTTATATATTAATAACTCTATTCGCTGTTGTAGGTTTTCTTTCTTCCTGTGATAAGGATTTTCTTGAAACAAAACCTCTTACAGAATTCTCGGAAGTAGACGTGTGGAATGATCCGGCTCTTGTTGAA
>Ga0116183_1001123_pt1 | contig 30901 bp, 26 predicted proteins | sample AD_UKC078_MetaG_FD_89753 | JGI IMG/M metagenome (GOLD analysis project Ga0116183, IMG submission 89753) | Active sludge microbial communities of municipal wastewater-treating anaerobic digesters from USA - AD_UKC078_MetaG | ecosystem: Engineered > Bioreactor > Anaerobic > Digestate | place: USA...
TGTTTATCTTGCATGCGGAACTTATGTCAGAAAAGTTGAATGGAATTATGCACTTACAACGGTGAATGGCAAAAAGGAATCATTCCAGAGAGGACATGCTTTTGAAAACATTCTTTATCTGCCTAATGCCAAGAAAATTACATCCAGTGCGATCGGTATTGCACCGGTTCCAGTTTGCGGAAACGGTATAGTTGAAACAGGCGAAATCTGTGATAACAACACAGTTCAGTGCACTGTTTTAAGTTCGGATTATATTAGCGGAACGGCAACTTGCAATTCCACATGCAGTGGATACAATCAAGGCGGTTGCGAAGAGGATGACGGATGGTAGCCCTTCGACATGCTCAGGACAGGTTTTTTTGTAGGGGCGGATCACCGTATCCGCCCAGTTTCTGGGCGAATGATTATTCGCCCTTACGGAGGAATTTATGCGTAATATATTAATTATATTGTTTTTAACAGTTTTTTGGTCATGCACTTCATGTAACTCAAATGATCCTAAAAATGACAGCGACAGCGTGGCGGACAATGACACAAAGAATGATATCGACTCAATCAAGGTTGATGTTGATGACTTGTCCGACGACTTGTCCGACGAAGCCTTGGCGGAGTCGGATGAAACCGATGATGAAGTCGAGCTTGCCGATGTTGATTATCAGGGTGCGGAGGATTGCCCGGCATTAATGTGGGCAAAATTTCCATATTACAACGATGATTTGAGTATTCATTTCTGCCGGAAGTGCGACAAGCCGACAGTGGATGATCCCCAATGTGTGAAAAACCTATGGAGTGAAGCAAATAAAAAATATTTTGAGAAATTTCCTGAAAAAGATTGCTTGGGGTATCCTTGTGTTGTTAAAGGTTTGAGAGCAACTGTAAAATCAGATGATGTAGGATATGGATATTTCCATGAATGTGACAAAGATCTTCCTCCATCACACGATTTAAACAATATGTGGTCTGCCGGTCGTTCTGACTGGCGGCATCATTTTTTTGACAAAGGGAAGGTGATATTTGATATGTATTCATCCATATCTTCTACCCCGGAAGGTTATGTTTATCCTACAGATGGCAGAGTTTTTTCATATGACCCGGAAAAAGATGAATATACTGTGATAATGCCCAATAATGGTTCAAGCACTCTTGCTTACTATAATGGAAAATCTCTCTCACAGACAATGAATTATAATAAAGTTTCTGACAAAGATTCTTTCAGCACAGCATTTAAGACTCAGTTTCTTGTTATGTATGAAGAAGGCAAAGGTTACAGTGTGATCTATCCGGGAACAGTTAGGTTTATTCCTTATTCCAGCATTACTATGAGTGATAATTGGGTTTTCGTGGTTTTTCAGGAAGAAGACGGAAAACAATATCAGATGAAATATGCGAAAGTTGGAGAGTGGAATAAATGGTATGAGATGGAACGGGAAACGGTTAATGTTCCCAATCTTTCCGGGGATAATCTTGCATTTTATAACGATGAAGGAAAAGCATATATCTGTGATCTGAGCAAACTTCCAGAAAAAGTTTCAGACTGCAAACTGATAAACCGTGAAGGGGAATATATTTACAATCCTGTTATGAATAAAACTGATCCGACACGGTTTGCATATTCCAGATTGAATCTTACAAATCAGGAAATATTGATGACAGTGGTCAAGATCGAAGGAGATGAATTCAAATATACAGATCATCCACCACTTCCCTGCCAGTCATCAAAAAATGTTGTAGGATTTGGTGTTAATCAGTTTAAAGATGACACTATAGTACATTCAGAGGTATTTCAGATAGATCAGGATACAAGATCAAAGCAACTATGCTACTTTGATCTAAAAACTCAGAAAAACACCTGTCAGAACTGGGCAGATCAGGGAATCGCCGATTTTGAAGGAAACAAATATCTCCTTTATCACACATTTCTTGCCACAGGACTCATTCTAAGAGACATGGAATGCTATTGCAAACTTGAACCTGAAGCTTGCCCTTTTGATGAATATATGCCGGAAGTGCCAGTTTTGAAGAAGAGATAGCGCCTTCGGCATGAAAATTCACAGACATCCCAACGATCACATCACACTTCCCTACATCGTAAAAGATGAATTAATTAAGAAAGTCTGCAAGTTATAATTAAAAATTTGATTTTACTCAGTGCATTGAGTAAAATTGCTCAGTTAATTGAGTAAAATATTTTATGTGGAGTTTGTGATGATCAAAAGAAAGGTTTTCAACAGAATATTCAATATCTTGTGTGAATCGAGGAAGTTTATTCATGTTTTGGCTGGACCGCGACAGGTGGGCAAAACGACTGTGATAAATCAGGTCATTGAGGAAATAAATATCCCTTCTGCATACTTTTCTGCTGACGATTCAACGCAAACCGGGAAATTGTGGATACAGATGAACTGGGAGGCGGCAAGAATAAAGGTCAGAACCGAAAAGCTTAACGATTTCATCCTTGTTTTTGATGAAATACAGAAAATTCCTGACTGGACTGAAATGATAAAAAAACTATGGGATGAAGACTCGTTATCAAAAATGCCGATAAAAGTCGTTCTGCTCGGTTCTTCAACACTTTTAATTCAGCAGGGGCTTACCGAAAGTCTTGCGGGTCGTTTTGAGATAACCCGTCTTACTCACTGGTCGTATCCTGAAATGGAACAAGCGTTTTCGTTTTCAGTTGAGCAGTATATTTATTTTGGCGGTTATCCGGGAGCTGCAACGCTGATAAATGATGAAGAAAGATGGAAAAACTATGTGAGAGATTCAATTGTGGAAACAACCATCTCCAAAGATATTCTGCTGATGAAAAGGATTGATAAACCGGCACTTTTAAGACAGCTTTTTTATCTCGGTGCAAGTTACAGCGGGCAAATACTCTCATTAAACAAAATGATGGGACAGCTTCAAGATGCCGGAAACACGACAACTCTTTCCCATTACACAGAACTTCTTGATAAAGCCGGAATGGTGAAAGGATTGCAGAAATATGCTTCTCAACAATTCAGACAACGGAATTCAAGTCCTAAATTCATCGTTTATGACACAGCTTTTCTGACTGTTCAGCTTGGAATTAGTTTTGAAAAAGCAGTTTCAGACAGAGCATTGTGGGGTCGTGTTGCTGAATCGGCAGTAGGAGCATATCTTGTAAATCAATGTGTCGTAAAAGACATTGAACTTTTTTACTGGAGAGAAAGCCCTGATGAAGTTGATTTTGTTTTGAAAAAAGGGGAAAACATTGTAGCAATCGAAGTAAAAACCGGATTTAAAAATGAAAGTTTAAAAGGGATGAGCAAATTTATTCAGAGTTTTCCCAAATCCAAACCCTTACTGATCGGAACAGGCGGAATTCCTGTTGCCGATTTCTTCAAAATTGAAATTGAAGAGCTGTTTTGATATTCAGATCAATCCTTATATTCTGCAACTTTTCTGCATGAATTCTGATAAATAAGTTCAAACAGGAAATAGTTGTCAGGATTTGTGGTGACCCCGAACAAATGTCCGTCCCGCATGATCTTTTCAGTTGCCAAAATAAACTCTTCGGAGTTAAGGAACTTTTCGTAATAAGTTATGAAAACACCGATCTCATTGCGGTTTTTAAGCGTATTCTCAATATAACCGTCATAGTCGCCATTCAGATATTTTGCGATCTTTTCATTTTTTATTTCAAAACCGCTGTAATCAGCTGAATTTGTTCTCTGATTGATAGTTCCGTAAAGATCAACGCAAGGTCCGACCAGCAGCTTTGTGTTTTTGAACCGTTCCTTTAAAAAGTCTATCCTTTCAGCCCATAGTTCTTCAGAAATTTCGTTGAACTGCGGACAGTAACCTAACATGTCAATATTACTGATATCTTCGCTTTTAAGGTTTTTGAGGAATTCAAATGACCACGAACCGAAAAATCGTTCAAATTTATAGCCCAGTTTTTCTGTATTGTTCTCATTTACAATCCATTCAAGATCTTTTTCTGCTCCAACAAGACCGAACATTTTCGGCTTTATCTTCTTTATGTGCTTCATCGTTTCATCAGTTGGAATGCCGGCTATGCTGATTCCGTCGGGAAAAATGCATGCTTTGCCGTTCAGTTTGTTCTTTACCAGATTCGAGACCATCATTCCGGCAAGTAATTCAGGATTATTTTTCTCTGTAACAAAAAAAGTTTCAGCATTTGCTAAAAATATGTTTCCAGCCGGCTCAACAATCCTGAAATCTTCGTAACATTCAGCAAAATACCTCTGAAAAGGTTGTGACTGATGTTGTTTTTCAATTAAAGCTTTTCCCAGTTTTGTGCTTTCAGCAAGGACAACAGTTTTAGCAAATATTTTTTCAATCGTTCCTGCAAATTCAACGGTGATGACAACTCCTCCTTCAACTGGCAACAAATTCTGAATTGAGGATCCCCAGAAAATATTTTTGTTCATTTTATTTAGTATTTTCATGCTGTTACTTGATTCAGCATAAAAAAAAGAATTTGTCTGCAATTCATTTATAATAAGCATTGAATCATGCTCCACCGAAAAAAAAGTTTTCAGTGCCGTCGCATTTCTTCCGATTACCACAAGATCTTTTTCAAATAAATAGTCCGCAGAAAGGGTTTGTATGCTTAAAACAAAAAACATGAGAAGCGTTATTCTCAAATCCGGCTCCATTAAACAGATTAAACATAAAAATATTACTTTCGTTTTTATATGTGTCAACACAAAGATGTAACCGGCTGAAAGAGAGCTTTCAATTGACACAGAAACACAGCTAATATAAAAAAATTGCTTGATTTTTATCTTTTGCGTGGTATTAAATGAGCGGAAAGTTCTTTTTCTAATTTTCTCTGCATGCGGTAAAACGCAAGATTAAATACAGTGAGGTTGTTAATGTGGAGTGGCAGAGCTAAGGATATTTTTAACAAATTGGAGCCGTTGGCAAACAGCATGGGGCTCAAGATCGTTGAACTTGATCTTCCTATCGGCCAGAACGGTGTTTTCAGGATATATCTTGACACAATGTCTGCTGACAAAGGAATTACCGTTGATGAATGCGGCAGGTTCAGTCCAATCGTCAGCGACTATCTTGATACTGAGGATATGTTCCCGTTCAGATACTATCTTGAAGTAAGTTCTCCTGGGCTTGACAGACCTTACAGAAGATGGGAAGACCTTCATCTTGCGATAGGAAAAACACTCAAAATAAAATTATCGGAAACAGTTGAAGGTAGAAAGCGGATAACCGGAACTCTTATCTCGGTCTCTGATGAAAAAGGGGAGTTTACAGTTGATTCAGAGGGGACGATGATAACCATTGCAAAAGGATTTGTGAAAAAAATAAATGAGATTTGGAAAGGAGAAAAATGATGGATTTCAATCTTAAAGAGTTGGTTGACCAGCTGGTCAAGATGAAAGGGATCAAACGTGAATTAATTGTCGACATTCTTAAAGAGGCCCTTTATCAGGCGGTGAAGAAGAAACTCGGTTCCGATGCCGACATTGATATCATGTTCGATGATGCGACAGGAGAGCTGCAGGCGTTCTATTTCAGAGAAGTTGTCGAAGGTGAAGGTGATCCTCAGCTTGACATTAATATTGAAGAGGCGCGCAAGCTTGATCCTGAAGTGCAGATCGGAGATACGCTCGGAGTCAAAATGGAAGCCGATGAACTTGGAAGGATCGCGGCACAGGTTGCCAAGCAGGTCATAGTTCAGAAGATAAAAACTCTTGAAGGTGACATAATATATAACGAATTCAAGGACAGGCAGAATGAAATTATCACCGGTACGGTCAGAAGGTTTGAAAAAGGGGGTATAATAGTTGATATAGGAAAAACCGAGGCATATCTTCCTTACAGTCAGCACATTCCTTCCGACAGATTCAGAATTAACGACAGGATCAAGGCATTCATAACGGAAATTGTGAAAACTCCGCAGGGATGCAACATACTTCTAAGCCGTATCAACACAATGTTCCTTATAAAACTTTTTGAGCTAGAAGTGCCTGAAATAGCTGAAGGAATAGTCAAAATAGAAGGTGTTGCAAGAGATCCGGGACACCGTTCGAAGATCAGTGTCAGATCAATAGATCACGATGTCGATCCGGTCGGAGCATGTGTCGGAATGAAGGGCTCAAGAATTCAGAATGTAGTTCATGAACTCAGTGGCGAAAAGATAGACATCATTCCGTGGGATGAAGATTCTGTCAGATATATCTGCAACACTCTTTCCCCTGTTGAAGTTTCACAGATAATAATTGATGAAGATGAACACAGCATGGATGTAATAGTCCCTGACGATCAGCTTTCAGTCGCAATAGGAAGAGGTGGTGAAAATGTCCGTCTTGCAAGCCAGCTTACCGGATGGAGCATTGATATCCAGAGTGAAAGCCAGATGGCAATGATGCTTGAAGAGGCGAAAAGAAGGCTTCTTTTCATTGACGGGATAGATGAAAGCATAGCCGATTCGCTTATTAAACTGGGATACACAACTCTTGAGGATCTTACTTCGGTTGCTCCTGAAGTGTTGTCTGAACTTCCTGATATTACAACAGAAAAAGCTGAGTCTATAATCAATCAGGCCAAAAAGATGCTCGAAAAGGGAATGGGAATGATAGATATTGACGATGATCTTGAGGAAAAACTCAATGTTCCGACCACGACGCTCAAATGTGTCAACGAAGAACTTGCTGAATATATTGCTGAAAAAGGGTATCATACACTTGCAGATATTCAGAGCGAACCCGATACGGAAACATTCGCCAAGAACGCAGAGCTGAGCTTGAGAAGAGCAAGGCAGATAAGATATAGTCTGCAGATCCATATCGATGATCTCAATGGAAAGAAAAGAGGTAAGGACGGCAGAGTCAACGCTGACTCATTCTTTGATTTCAGCCGTATTGAAGAAAACGGGGAAGATGAAAAGAACTGACAGAGAAAGAACATGTTTTGCCTGTAACGGGACCGATAGTAAGGAAAATCTTATGAAATGGGTCGCCGTTGCAGGAAGAATATTGCCGGACTGGCTTCAGAAAATAGAAGCCAGATCTATATATACGCACTACAGCAAGAATTGCATTTCAGCTTTTCTAAACAGCAGAAAACTTCCTGAAAAGTTTTTTCATGGGATACCTGTTTTTGAGATCGGTCAGGAAAGAATATTCAGTTTTTTGAAAGAGAGGTCTGTTGATTCGATCAGCCATTTTCTTTCGATCTGTAGAAAAAGCGGGGTCGTTTTCAAAGGGCAGAATCTTATTATGGAAAAGGCAAAGAAGGGGCAGAAATTTAAATATCTCATCTGTGCCTCCGATGTTTCTGAAAACACAGTTTCTGATGTTGAAAGAGTTACAGGCATGCATTGTTTTAAGACAGGACTTGACAAATCTGCTGTCGGGGAAATGTTTGACGGCAGACCGACCGGTGTTTTTGCTCTTGTTGAATCAGCTCAGAGTGAAAAACTGTTTTTTTATATGAACTTATTGGAAAAATTCATTTCAGGAGATAAATATGCGCATTAGTCTGCTATCCAAAGAGATAGGTGTAGGAAGTAAGGAGATCATGGAGTTCCTTAAGTCAAAAGGTCTTGATTATTCAAGCCACTTCAATGTTCTTAATCCGGATGAGGAAAAGCTGGTGAGAGAAAAATTCTCTTCAGGTTTGCCTGTTGCTGAAGCCGAAGATGATTCAAAGAAAACAGTTACAACAATAAGAAGATCAGGTGCTCAGAGACAGAGGAGTTTTATTCCTCATTCGCAGCGTGAATCCGCTGAAGAAGGTGCTCTTTTTAAAAATCTTGATGAACAAGTCGGGACAGATGATCAGGAACATCCTGTTTCTGCAGAAAATAGAACATCAGAAGAAAATGATAATACTGCGGATAATAAATCCAAAACAGATGAATCCGGCACAAATGATAAAAAGCCGGAAGAGCATGCCCATGAACATGAACATGACAGAAGACTGCGTGTTGAAGAAGAAGCGAGAAGACTTCTTGCGGGAGACTCCGGAACTGAGGATGTAATTGAAAAAGTCGAGAAGGATGAAAAGGATACTTCAAAAAAAGATGATAAAAAGAAAATCGAAGTTCTTGATGAGATTATAGATGATGATGATCTGGATCTCAAGAGCAAGCACAAGAAAAGAAAGGTCGTAATTCCTGATAATGAGACACCTGTTGTTGCAAATATTCCTGCTCAGAGGCACAACAAAGTAAGGAAGAATATCAAAAATGTCGAGCCGGCAAATGTTTCGCTCAAGGTTAAAGGCAAAATAAAGGGTCCGGACATTGCACAGTTCATCGAAGATCCATATGCGATTCAGCGGGAGGCGCGCAGAAGGAAGAGGGATAGAAGGAAAATGAAGCCCGTTGCAGTTGTGCCGGCTAATCCGACAAAAGCGATAAAAAAAGTATTGAAGCTCGAAGATACAGTGCAGGTTTCAGAACTTGCAAGAAGAATGGGTGTGAAGGCGTCTCAGCTCATTTCAAAGCTTATGGTCATGGGAGAGGTGACCGGTATAAATGACAGAATAAACTATGAAATGGCACAGCTTCTTGCGGAGGAGTTCGGTTTTACAGCCGAAAATGTAGCTCTAAATGAAGAAACATACATAGAGATCAGCGAAGTTCGTGAGGATCATCTTGTTTCCAGACCTCCTGTTGTAACAGTTATGGGGCATGTCGATCACGGCAAAACAAAACTGCTTGATGCGATAAGGCATACAAATGTGGTTGACGGTGAAGCAGGCGGAATTACTCAGCACATCGGAGCATATTCAGTAGAACTTGAAAGAGGGAAGATAACCTTTCTTGATACACCCGGACACGAAGCTTTCACCGCAATGAGAAACAGAGGTGCACAGGCGACGGATGTTGTTATTCTCATTGTTGCGGCTGATGACGGCGTAATGCCTCAGACAGTTGAGGCGATAAACCACGCCAAAGCGGCGAATGTTCCCATGATCATTGCAATAAACAAAATAGACAAGCCGGATGCAAATCCGCAGAAGGTCAAGAACGAACTTCTTAAATATGAGATCGTTGCTGAAGAACTGGGCGGAGAACATCTTTTCGTCGAAATATCGGCAAAACAGAGAATAAACATTGAAGGACTGCTCGAATCTGTTCTTCTTCAGGTAGAGATGATGGATCTTAAAGCCGACCCGAAAAAACCAGCTGAAGGAATAGTCATTGAATCAAAAATGGATCCAGGGAAAGGACCGGTTGCAACAGTGCTTGTCAAAGACGGGACATTGAATATCGGTGATCTTGTTGTTACAGGAACATCAATGGGATTTGTAAGAAGCATGATGGACTGGACTGGTTCGAGAGTTAAGGATGCGGGTCCTTCAATGGCCGTTGAGATAACAGGTCTTGACTTTGTTCCGCCGGCAGGAGAAAAACTGCATGTGTTCAAAGATGAGAAAAAAGCCAAGGGTCTTGTTGATCTCAGATGCAACAAGCTTCGTGAAAAGAAACATGAAAAGGAAAGCCGGATGTCGCTTGAAAATCTTTTTACTAAAATGGAACTGGGTGATGTTCAGGACATAAATATCGTTGTAAAAGGTGATGTAGACGGTTCTGTTGAAGCGATAATCTCATCCTTGAAAAAGATAGAGCACAAGAAGATGAATGTTAAGATAATACATGCCGGTGTCGGCGGAATAAACGAAAACGATGTTCTTCTGGCAAGTGCTTCCAACGGTATTATTGTCGGATTCAATGTCAGAATAGATAACAAGGCAAAGCAGCTTGCGGCTTCAGAAATGGTAGACATCAGAATATTCTCTATTATTTATGAACTCATTGATTCAATAAAGTCTGCAATGACAGGAATGCTTGCTCCTATAATTAAAGAAGAGCTTTCAGGCAAACTTGAGGTCAGGGATATATTTAAAGTGGGCAAAGTTGGAACCATTGCCGGATGTATGGTTGTTGAAGGCAGGATAGTCAGAGGCGGCAAGGTTAAACTTGTCAGAGAAAATGTCGTTATATATGAAGGTAAACTCGGTACGCTCAAACGATTCAAAGATGATGTTAAAGAGGTGCGTAACGGTTACGAATGCGGTGCAACGATAGACAACTTCAACGATATCAAGGTCGGTGATGTGATAGAGTGCTACATTGATAAAGAGATAAGGGACGAGGTTGTCTGATGGCTGGACAGATAAGGCAGAGCAGAATAGCCACTGCCATTAAAAAGTTTGTAAGTACGCTCATGCTCAGCGAATACGGTGATTCTCCCGTTTCAATGATAACCATCAGCAAAGTAACTGTAATGCCTGACCTTAGATCGGCAAAGATATTCTATTCCACTTTCGATAGCGGGAGTGTCGATAAGATACAGGAATACCTTGATCTCAAGACAAAGAACATAAGATTCAAGCTGGCCAGTCACCTGAAAACATTGAAGTTCGCTCCGGAGATAAAATTCGTCTATGACGATTCCGTTGAAAAGATCATCCGGCTCGAAAAGATTTTTGATTCAATAAAATCTGATCAGAACGGCAGCGGTAATGATGAGTGATTTCAGAAAAATAAACGAAATAATTGACAGCTCCCGTTCGATACTGATCGCCGGGCACGAAATGCCTGACGGTGACAGCATGGGAAGTTGTATTGCAATGGCGTCGATCCTTGAAAGAATGGGAAAAGATGTCAAGGTTTACAGGTCAGGTCAGTTCCCGTTCAACTATATGTTTTTAAAAGGTTCAGGTAATGCATGTGAGTCAATTCCTGAAGGACCTTTCGATCTTTTTGTAATACTTGACAGCGGATCTCCGGAGAGAGTCGGTGAAGATCTTTATAAATTAATGGCATCATCAACAGGGAAGAAAATACTTTTTGATCATCATACTCTGAAAAAAGAGAACGATGATTTTTTTGATGCTGTATATTCCGACACTTCAGCTTGTGCAACCGCTGCAATTGTCTACAGATGGGCTGCGGATAGAGGGATGGCTCTTAACAAGGAAGAGTCGGAAGCGGTGTATTCCGCCATCATAAGTGACACTGGCGGATTGAAATACGGCAGCACCAACAAAGAATCATTTATAATTCTTTCTGAACTGCTTGACCGCGTCAACCCATGGGATGTTGCTACAAGGATATATGAAAATGTTCCGGTGGAACAGCTGAAAATGCTTTCGGAAGTTCTTGCCGACCTGCGAATTCTTGCTGAAGGAAAGGCGGCAGTAATACGGATCACTCTTGACCAGTTTGAAAGATATAAACTTCATCCGGACCATGTTGATTCTTTTGTCAACTATGCAAGAAGTATAAAAGGGGTGCAGATCGCCATGAGATTCAGGGAGAAAGGACCCGGCACATGGAAAGTAAGCATGAGAAGCCGCGGAAACATTGATGCAAATGAAGTCGCATCAAGGTTTGGAGGCGGAGGGCATAAGAATGCCGCCGGATTTGTTTTTAAAGGTACTTTTGAAGAAGGGCTCAAAGCAGTAGAGGAAATTGTCAGAAGTGTTTCAAACTAACGGATCCTGTTTCATAACTCTGAACAAAGCGGCCGGTATATCATCCGCATCCGCCCTTAACCGGCTCAAGAATCTGCTGAAGTTGAAAAAAGCCGGTTTCTGCGGCACGCTGGACCCTCTTGCCAAAGGAGTTATCGTCGTTGCAACGGGCAAAGCTACAAAGCTGATCTCTCTTGTGACAGATTCCGACAAGATTTACTCAGGGAAAATGATTCTCGGTTATGAAAGTGCAAGCTTTGATAAAGATACGGAACTGGTTCCGACAGGTGTTGAATTTGACCTTTCAAAGGTCGATCTGAGAGAGATCGAAAAAAAGTTCACCGGATATGTGAAGCAGACACCGCCTGCCTACAGTGCGGTAAAAATAGACGGAGTAAGGGCATATAAACTTGCAAGACAGGGTGAATGTCCCGAAATTAAGGAAAGAACGGTCTTCATGAACCGCATCTCTCTTTCGGTTTCATCTGATACAGAAATCTCTTTCAGCATTGAATGTTCAAAAGGGACATACATCAGATCTTTGGTTAACGATATCGGAAAGCATATCGGCTGCGGAGCTGTTATGGCTGAACTTCTGAGAGAAAGGGTGGGTGGCTTTGATCTGGCTCATTCAGTAACAATTGATGAAATTAAAAATGATATTTCCTCCGTTGAACGGGGTGTAACAGAGATAGATGCTTTCCTGAAAAGGTTAAAAACGCTGGATGTTGACAGGAATTCATATGACTGGCTGAGAAACGGAAAGGATATAGCGGCACTCAAGCTTGAGCTTTCAGAGGGTTTGAACTATATCAGGTTTGAAAATGAGCCGGCGTTTGTCATAAAAAGTGAAGCCGACAGTTTTTCCTATTTTGCTTATTTGAGGGATTGATATGAACGATGTTCAGAATTACCGTGACACAAGGAACATTCCTGTCGATCAGGTCGGTGTATGGGATATTGAATACCCGGTAATCGTTAAAGACAGGGCTAACTCAACTCAGAACACAGTTGCTTCCATAGATATGACAGTCATGCTTCTGCCCGAGTTCAAAGGGACACACATGAGCCGCATGGTGGAGGTGCTCAACAGTGTCAGAGGCGAGATCACGATGGCTAATGTGCCAGGAATATTAAAGAAAATGGGATATGCTTGATTCGCCCCAGGCGATAATATCAATGAGATTCCCATATTTTATTGAAAAAAAAGCACCTGTTTCGGAAATTTCTTCAATGTTCCCGGTTTCCGTTCTTTTCAGCGGATTCAGCGATTCAAAGGACGGTGACAGTTTCATTCTCGGTGTCAGAACGCCTGTTACGACACTTTGCCCTTGCTCAAAGGAGATAAGCGAAAGCGGAGCGCACAACCAGAGAAGTTTTGTGACACTTTATCTGAAGTTCAGGGATTTTGTCTGGATTGAGGATGTTGTGAAAATAATAGAAGAATCGGCAAGTTGCGAGATTTTTCCCCTTTTAAAGAGAAATGATGAGAAGTTCGTGACCGAGAAAGCTTTTTCAAATCCTGTATTTGCTGAAGATATTGTCAGGAATGTATCTGTCAGAATGATGAAAGACAGCAATGTTTTGTGGTTCATGGTTGAAACACTCCATCTTGAGAGCATTCATACTCACAATGCCTATGCAAGGATAGAAAGGTTCAGGGAAAGGTCATTTCTCCTTGACGAACACTTGAGAATGTTCAAAGGTTTTCCTAAAATTTAAAAGAGAGGTGATTTTTGAATAACGGTGCATACACAAGCTGGATCGAAATTTCAAAACCGGCTTATAAAAAGAACATTGAATTTTTCCGTTCAAGAATAATCAACGGTGCAGAAATATCTGTTGTTATAAAAGCAAACGGATATGGCCATGGAATGCTTGAGACAGCTCACATCGCCCAGGAATGCGGAATAGAGATATTCTGTGTACACTCTCTTGAAGAGGCGTTGATACTTAAAAAAGCCGGTTTCCATACCAGGATAATAATACTCGGTCCTGTGATGAGAGAGACAATTCCCGCTGTAGTTGAAAATGATCTCGAGCCGGTGTGTTATCTGATCGAAAATCTCAGACTTTTTGAAAAGCACGCTTCTATAAAGGATAAGTCCGTCAACATACATCTTAAAATTGAGACCGGGACCAACAGACAGGGGATCAACGGTCTTGAACTGGTTGAATTTGTGAAAGAACTTAAAAAATGTGACCATGTAAAGCTGAAAGGGGTCTACAGCCATTTTGCCAATATTGAAGATACAACCGACCGTTCATACGCAAAAGAACAGATAGACCGGTTCAAAAGAGAAGTGGAACTGATCAGGAATGCGGGTTTTTCCGGATTTGACCTTCATTTTGCTTCAAGTGCCGCTGCGGTCATATTCCAGAACACCCATTTCTCAATGATCCGGCTCGGCATTTCACAATACGGACTCTGGCCTTCCAAAGAGACATATCTCAGTTATATCACAGAGCACGGTCACGGCCCCGAACATATCCTGACACCTGTGCTGACATGGAAGACCGTGATCGGTCAGATAAAAAATCTCAAAGCAGGCGAGTTTGTCGGATACGGTTGCACTCATCAGGTGACAAGGGATTCGAAAATAGCAATTCTTCCGATAGGTTACAGCGACGGATACGACAGAGGCCTTTCAAATCAGGGATATGTTCTCGTCCACGGGAAAAGGGCCGCGGTTGTCGGCAGAATAGCAATGAACCTCACAACAATAGACATAACAGACATCCCCGATGTCTCAGTTGAAGACGAAGTTGTCCTCATCGGAGAACAGGGTGATCAGATCATCCGTGCTGAAAATCTTGCCGCATTGACCGGGACCATAAACTATGAAACAGTTTCAAGAATATCTTCCCACATACAGAGAATTGTTGTTTAAAATAAGTTTTATAACTCTTTTGACATAAATGATGTGATAGATATAATCCATCAGTTAATTGAGAGTGAAAGTCATAGAGTCAAAAATTTTTTACACGAGGAGACATGGTTAATATTTTAAAAATAAAATCTTTGCTTGATAGCTTTGATTTCACTTCAATTTTTGTAAATGAGCTCGGTTGGTCTCACCCTAAAAACATTAAATCACTAAGCATTCAAATAAATGGGATGGAATTTTCAAGAAAAATGATTGCTGAACTTGCGGGTGTTGCAGTTTTTGAAATAAGCAGCTCTGACGGATCAATACCGGATGCCAGAACGAGAGCTTCAATTTACAAGGAAATTGTGCCGCTTCATCATGAAAACATTCTGATTTTTGTTGACAAAAGAAGAGCCATGAGTCTCTGGTATTGGGTAAAAAGGCATGAAGGTAAACTGCTTCCGAGAGATCACATATTTGTGAAAGGTCAACCGGGAGATTTGTTCTTAAGTAAAATAAAATCAATGGTTTTTGACATAAGTGATTTTGATGATTTTGGAAATGTGTCAGTTCTTCAGGTGACATCAAAATTAAAAGATGCACTTGATGTGGAAAAAGTCACAAAAAGATTCTTTAATGAATTTCAGGAAGAACATGTCAGATTTATTGAATATATTGAAGGAATTGATGATGATAAGGATAGAAAATGGTATGCATCAATTCTTCTTAACAGGCTGATGTTCATATATTTTCTTCAAAGGAAGCTTTTTCTTGATAACGGAAATGAAAAATATCTTCAAAACAAACTTGAGTATATAAAAAGTTTTGGAAAAGATCTTTACTACGAAAAATTCCTGAAAATCCTGTTTTTTGAGGGGTTTGCAAAACCGGAAGATAAAAGAAACAATGAATCAAACAAACTGCTTGGTAATATTAAATACTTGAACGGAGGTCTTTTCCTTGAGCATAGGATTGAGACAAGCTGGCGTAAAATAAAGATAAAAGATAAAGCTTTTGAAAACATATTTTCTCTTTTTGAACGCTATTCGTGGAACTTAAATGACACTCCCGGAGGAAAAGACAACGAAATAAACCCGGATGTTCTCGGATATATTTTTGAAAAATACATTAACCAGAAAGCGTTTGGTGCATACTACACCTGTCCTGAAATCACAGAATATCTCTGTGAAAGGACAATCAACAGGCTTGTTCTTGAAAAAGCGGAAAGAGCGGGAAAGAAATTTGATTCTATCGGTGAAATGTTGATTCATGCCGATGAAGAACTCACAAAAGAACTGCTTTTAGACTTTCTTCCAAAATTGTCATTGCTCGATCCTGCTTGCGGAAGCGGTGCTTTTCTTGTTGCAGCGATGAAAACATTAATCAATCTTTATTCCGCTCTGATAGGTAAAATAGAGTTTCTTCAAGATCAGTCATTAAAACTGTGGATTAAGAAAGCAAGACTGGAACATCCGAGCATTGCCTATTTTATAAAGAAAAAAATCATCACAGATAATTTATATGGTGTTGATATTATGGAAGAAGCTGTGGAAATTGCAAAACTGCGCCTTTTCCTTGCACTTGTTGCTTCTGCTTCAAAAGCCGAAGAACTTGAGCCGCTTCCAAACATTGATTTTAATATTCTCTCCGGAAATTCTCTTATTGGTTTGATGAAAGTTGATGACAAAGATTTTGAAAATAAAACAGCTAATATTTTCAGGATGAGATCTTATAAAGAAATACTTGATGAAAAAAACAAGCTTATTGATTTATACAGGCATGCATCAATGTATGCGGAAGATTTAAAAAGTATGAGAGATTCAATTGAAAACGAAAAGAAAGAGTCGTCGTTAAACCTGAATGAAATTTTACATGATATGTTCTGGAAAGAGCTTAAAATAAAATTTGAAGAGGCGACCTGGGATGATAAAAAGAATTCAGAGGGAAAAACAAAGAAAAGGAACCTAGAAATAAAAGATATTGAAGCACTCAAGCCGTTTCACTGGGGTTATGAGTTTGACAGAATAATCAATAAGAAAGGGGGTTTTGATGCTATCATCACTAATCCGCCATGGGAAATATTCAAACCGAATGCTAAAGAATTTTTTGAAGAACATTCAGAACTTGTCACCAAAAAGAAAATGACAATAAAAGAGTTCGAAAAAGAACAGAAAAAGCTTTTAAAAGATCCTGAAATCCGCAAATTATGGCTTGAATATCTAAGCCAGTATCCGCATGTTTCGGAATATTTCAGAACTTCACCTCAATATAAAAATCAAATAAGCATTGTAAATGGCAAAAAAGCGGGAACGGATATAAATCTGTACAAACTTTTCACAGAGCAGTGCTTCAACCTTCTTCGTGACGGCGGATGCTGCGGAATCGTCATTCCAAGCGGGATTTATACTGATCTCGGCACAAAACAGCTGCGTGAAATGTTGTTCAATGAAACAGCTGTGACCGGACTTTTCTGTTTTGAGAATAGAAAAGGAATTTTTGAGAATGTGGACAGCCGTTTTAAGTTTGTTGTGCTTAGTTTTGAAAAAGGCGGTCAAACAGCCGATTTTCCTGCTGCTTTTATGAGGCATGAGGTGAAAGAGCTTGAACGGTTTCCAAGAGAAGGGGCAATCAATATTTCAGTTGATCTCGTGAAGAAATTATCGCCCGATTCACTCTCTGTTATGGAATTCAAAAATGATATGGATATTGTGATAGCAAAGAAAATGATGAAGTTTCCACTTCTTGGAGAGAAAATTGAAGGAACTTGGAATCTGAAACTTGCAAGAGAATTTGATATGACAATGGACAGTCACCTGTTTAAAACCGAGCCGGGAAAAGGGAGGCTGCCGCTTTATGAAGGAAAGATGATTCATCAGTTTGAGCATCAATATGCAGAACCTAAGTATTGGATAGATGAAAAAGAAGGAAGAAAAAATCTTGTTGGTCGTGAAGAAGATAATGGACAAAAATTGGATTATCAGGAATATAGGCTTGGTTTCAGGGCAATTGCAAGAAATACTGATGAAAGAACAATAATATCTGGAATAATTTCTAAAAATGTTTTCTGTGGAAATTCTCTTCTGGTCTCTAATCCGGATAATTTTTCTAATAGTAAAAACATTCTAATTACTCAATCGTTTGCAAATTCTTTTGTTCTTGATAGCTACATAAGAAAAATGGTAACAGCAAATATTAACATGTTTTATATCTACCAACTGCCCGTTCCTCGTCTCATAGAAAAAAGCAAAGAATTCAAAATGATAGTTGAGCGGGCGGCAAAGCTGATTTGCACAACGCCGGAGTTTGATGATCTCGCAAAAGAGGTTGGGCTTGGCTCCCACAAAAACGGTGTAACAGATCCGTCCGAGCGGAGAAAGCTCCGTGCAGAGCTTGACGGCATAATCGGCAATATTTACGGACTGACTGAAGAGGAATTTGTCCATGTCCTTTCCACGTTTCCGATTGTTGGCGATGACATAAAACTTGCGGCACATAACGCATTTAGAAATTACGCAAAGGGGTTGATAGAATGAAAAAATTTAATCTTGAATTGAATTTAATTTTGTGCATAATATAAAAATTGGAGGAAGCAATGAAAAAATATAACAACCCACCAATCAAAGAAGCAATCTTTGATATCAGGTTTAATGAAAGAATTAGTGAAGGTGATATTCAAAAGATTTCTGAGACCTTTTTTAAAGAAGTTGAAAAAGAATTTCCGGATAAAAAGCTACAGAGAAGTTTTGAAGAGAATATAACAATAAACCCAGACGGAGAAAGAAAAATTGAATCAAAAAATGAAATTACCGGATATTTATTCTGGTCCGGAGATAAAAAAGAAGTAGTTCAAACAAGAATTGACGGTTTTGCATATAATATTTTGGAAAAATATGAAAATTGGGAATTCTTTTCAAAAAAGGCAATGAATTTGTTTAATGTTCTTAAAAAAGTTGATACGGAGCGAACAATTTCAAGGATTGCTTTAAAATATATAAATGTAATCAATCTTCCTCTCGACAATCTGAAAATTAGCGATTATATTTCAAACATGCCACCAATGTGTGATGAATTTCCCCAAACAATGAAGGGATTTATTTTGAAAACCCATTTTGTCGAAAATGATGTGAATATAATAAATATAGAAAAAATACTGCCGTTAAAAGACAACATTCTTCCTTTTGTTATTGATATTGATGTGTTTGTTCAGAATCCTTCTTTTGAAAAAGCAGATCTTCAAAAAAGAATGGAAGAGTTGAGGAAGACAAAAAATCGAATTTTTGAATTATGTATAACAGAAAAAACAAGGAGTTTGTTCAGATGAAATACGATATTACAATTGACGGTTCTTCAGTCCAGACAAAATCTCCAGTTTCAGATTTTGCTTTGAAATATATAGAAGATGTTTCAAGAAAGGAAACATTAAAACATTTTTATATATTAGAAAATGAGTTTGAAACACTCAAAGAGAAATGGAAAAAAGAAGTGAAGCTGACTTCGTCTATGACAGAAATTATAAATAACGAAAACTATCAGAAAATAATAGAGCTTGGTTATGATGTAATTGATTTTATTTATGAAGAATTGAAAAAAGAACCCGATTTCTGGTTTTATGCACTAAAAGAAATAACCGGAGCTGATCCTGTAAGGTCAAGTAATTACGGGAATTTAAAGGCAATGACTCAAGATTGGATTTCATGGTTTAAATCAAACGGTTTCTGATATGAAGCAGGAAGAACTGAGTTTCCTTTTTCCAAATTCCCAAAAAGAACCATTTACTGAAACAAGTCCTGCTACTAATAGTTACAACTGCATTGCCTGGGCTGCAAACGACAACTCAAAGTGGTACTGGCCAGAAAATCATTGTTATTGGCCGGAAGGTGTTGAAAAAAAGGAAACGATTGATTCTTTTATTAAAATGTTTAGCACCTTCGGCTATGAAATTTGTTCTGACGGTTTGTGCGAAGAAGGAATAGAGAAAATAGTAATTTTTTCTGATGAAAACGGGAAACCAACCCATGCAGCAAGACAGATTGATGAAAATTTCTGGACAAGTAAACTTGGAAGAGAAATTGATGTTTCTCATACATTGAATGCAATGTGTAATGGCGATTATGGAAACCCAGCCGTTTTTATGAAGCGCCGCAAAAAGCAATCGAAGGAGTACTAAATGCCCAGAATTTTTGATAATATTGAAGAAAAACTTCTATCCGCTCTTGAGCAGTCTTTACCTCTTGCGCACCGTTCTGACTTCTGTGTCGGATATTTTAATCTCAGAGGTTGGAAGAAAATATCAAGTTTCATAGATAATTTTAAAGGTGGGGAGAACAACTGCTGCCGACTTCTTGTTGGTATGCAGAGATTGCCGGAAGAAGAACTGAAACTTGCTTTATACGAAGAAGATAAAAGCCTTAACCTTGATAGACCAACTGCAATTAAACTCAAGAAAAAACTTGCCGAAGATTTCAGAACACAGCTTACTTATGGTTTTCCCACTAATGATGATGAAGTAGGTTTAAGGAAACTATCAGTTCAACTGAAATCAGAAAAACTGCATGTAAAACTTTATTTATCTCATCAGCTTCATGCAAAGTTATATCTGGCTTTTAGGAATGATCCTATTAACCCGATCATTGGATATCTCGGTAGCAGCAACCTTACTTTCTCAGGTTTGTCAGAACAGGGAGAGCTTAATGTTGATGTTCTTGATAATGATGCTGCCAAGAAACTTTCTAATTGGTTTAATGACCGATGGAATGACCAGTGGTGCATTGATATATCCAAGGAACTTATTGAAATAATTGAGGAAAGCTGGGCGCGCGAAAAACCTGTTCCACCATATCATATATATATAAAAATTGCATATCATCTTGCTCAGGAGGCAAGGGCAGGACTGTCAGAATTCAGAATTCCGAAAGAGTTCGGGAACAAATTATTCGATTATCAGGCGGCGGCAGTTAAAATTGCGGCACATCATATTAATAAACGCAATGGAGTAATAATCGGTGATGTTGTCGGACTTGGAAAAACTTTAATGGCAACAGCTGTTGCAAAAGTTATGCAGGAAGACAGATTTTCTGATACGCTAATTATCTGTCCTAAAAATCTTGTTCAAATGTGGGAAGACTATGTTGCGAACTACAGATTGATTGCGAAAGTTATTTCCATAACAAAAGTAAATGATAATTTTCATAATGAAATGATAAGATATTCACTTGTTCTTATTGATGAAAGTCATAATTTGAGAAATCGTTTCGGCAAGAGATACAATGCAATTAAAGATTACATATCAAAAAACAATTGTAAATGCATGCTGCTTTCAGCTACACCGTATAACAAAACATTTCTTGACCTTTCCTCACAACTTGCACTTTTTCTGCCGGACGATGAGGATATCGGAATAAGACCTGAAAAATTAATTAAAGAAATAGGTGAAACTGAGTTCATAAAAAGACATCAATGTCCTTTGAGATCTCTTGCTGCTTTTGAAAAAAGTGATTTTGCTGAGGATTGGCGTGAACTTATGCGGCTTTATCTCGTTAGAAGAACCAGAAGTTTTATACAGAATAACTATGCAGAGATAGATTCTGAAACTGGTCGGAAACACTTAACTTTTGAAGATGGAACAAAATCATTTTTTCCAATCAGAGTGCCAAAAACGGTGACTTTTCCTTCAAAAAACAACCAGTATTCGATTCTTTTTTCAGATACTGTAGTAAAAACAATAAACGAATTAAAGTTACCACGATACGGTCTTGGTAATTATGTTGCTCCGACTCACGAGAAAGAACCATCTCAAAATGATTCCAAACTGCTTTCAGATTTATCACGAGCCGGTAAAAGACTAATGGGTTTTTGCCGTACCAACCTTTTTAAAAGATTAGAAAGTTCAGGATTTGCATTTATTCAGTCAATTGAAAGACACATACTCAGAAATTATGTTTTCCTTTACGCAATTGAAAACAATCTTTCTCTTCCGGTCGGAACTCAAAATGCAGATTTTCTTGATCCGGAAATTAATGATAGCGAGGAAAAAGAAAATATAATCAAACTTAAAACCGTTGATGACTTTAAAAATCAGGCAAAGCCGATATATGATAAGTATTTAAAACATCAGAAGAATTATTTTAAGTGGATTAAATCGGAATATTTCATAGAAAACCTTAAGAAAGACCTTATTTATGATGCCGAAAAACTTATTAAAGTGTTGGAAATATGCGGAGGGTGGAAAGAATGTGAAGACCCGAAACTTGAAGAATTGAAAAAACTTATAAATAAAACACATAAAAACGATAAAGTTCTGATATTTACTCAATTTGCTGATACTGTTGAATATATTGAAAAAGCATTAAAGAATAAAGATGATTCCGATATTTTAGGTGTTACGGGTGATTCGGATGACCCGACAATGTGTGCATGGAGATTCAGTCCGGTAAGCAATAAAAAAGAAAATGTTATAAAAAAAGATCAGGAAGTGAGGATTCTTATCTCAACCGATGTTTTAAGTGAAGGACAGAATTTACAAGATGCCAATATTATTGTTAATTTTGATCTTCCTTGGGCCATTATAAGATTAATTCAAAGGGCGGGCCGTATTGATCGTATCGGGCAAAGATCTGATAAAATTATTTGTTATTCTTTTCTGCCGGCAGACGGAGTTGAAAATATAATACATCTGCGCAGAAGGGTTAGAGAACGGCTCAATCAAAATGCAGAGGTTGTAGGGACAGATGAAGCGTTTTTTGAAGATGAAAATACAAAAAGAAAAATTGTGGATTTGTATCATGAAAAAGCAGGTGTACTTGATGATGATGAGAATGAAGTTGATTTGACTTCTTATGCTTATGAAATATGGAAAAAAGCAATTGATTCTGACCCGGATCTTAAGAAAATTATTCCTGAAATTCCTAATGTGGTTTATTCAACAAAACAATCTGACAAGAACGAAGGAGTGATCGTTTATGTTAAAACTCAAGAGGGGACTGATGCACTTGCATTAATTGACAAGAATGGAGAGAGCATAACTGAATCCCAATATGAGATTTTAAAAGTGGCTCAATGTGAACCCTTGACTCAAGCTGTTGAAAAATTTGAAAATCACCATGAATTGGTAAAAAAAGGAGTGAAAATAATTGCAGAAGAGGAAAGGTCTATAGGTGGACAACTTGGAAGATCTACAGGTACAAGATTCAAAATTTACGAAAAACTGAAGAATTATGCACAAAAGTACAAAGACACCGTTTTAGACATTCCTTCTCTTCACAAAGTAGTTGATGAAATATATAACAATCCGCTTAAACAATCTGCGATAGAGATTATTAATAGGCAGATTAAGGCTTCAATTTCAGATCAGAATCTTGTCGATTTAGTTATTTCTTTAAGAGAAGAAGATAAATTGTGTGCAATTCAAGGGGAAAAAGAAAGGAAAGAAACTCAGATTATATGTTCAATGGGAATTAGGGAATAATCATATCATATGTCACCGTACATTCAAAAACTTGACAACAGACCTTTTTTGCATATAAAAAGACGGCTTTTAAGTTCTGTGGAATTTTTAAGGTTTTTTACTATTGATGGAGGATAGTTTGGCTCATCACAAGTCGGCGAAAAAAAGAATTAAGACAAATGAAAAGAAAAGACTGTACAACCGTTCAATAAAATCCAAAGTGAAAACTTTCACCCGTTATGCAGTCGAAACAATAGAAGCGGCTGAAAAGAACACTGCCGGTGCTGCTGAAATGAAAACTGATGCTGCAGCAAAGCTTACAAAAGCTGTAAGCGAGATTCAGAAAGCTGTCAGCAAGGGCGTTCTTCAGAAGAATACGGCAGGAAGAAAAGTAGGACGGCTGACGATTCGTTTTAACAAGGTTTTCGCTGCCCAGTAATTTGAGATACTCTCTCGTAATCGAAAACATTTCCTCAATATTTACTGCTGAAAATTCAAAAGCTGTTTTAACCGGTGGTGATCTTGCCATTGCGTCAGACATGTCCGGAAAGATTTGTTTTGCAGGAAAAAAGAGCGAATTGCTGAAAATTGACAGTTCATACAGGGACAATTCTGAATCGGTTGTCGATGCAGGGAACAGAACAGTATTTCCCGGTCTTGTTGACAGCCACACACACCTTGTTTTTGCCGCAACGAGAGAAGATGAATTTGAAATGAAGGCAAGAGGAGCCACATACGAAGAAATAGCTTCTGCCGGCGGAGGAATTCTCAACAGTGCAAAAAAGACAGCATCCGCGACACTTGATGAAATTGTCTTTCAGTCGGCAAAACGGCTTGAGCAGGTAATTTCATACGGTGTAACCACAATTGAGATAAAATCGGGTTACGGACTTGATCTTGAAAGTGAGTTGAAACTTCTTAAAGCGGCATCTGAACTTAAAAAACTGTATCCGGTGGAGATAGTTCCGACATTTCTGGGTGCACATGCATATCCCGAGAAGTTTAAGAACGACCATGACGGATATATAGATCTTATAATAAATGAAATGCTTCCTGAAGTTAAGAATCAGAAAATTGCTGAATTTGTTGATGTTTTCTGTGAGGAAGGTTATTTTTCGCTTAAAGAGACTCAAAAGATATTGAGAGCGGCATCAGATTTGGGATTCGGTCTGAAGCTTCATGCCGATGAATTCAATTCTCTGGGCGGGACTGAACTTGCTGCGGAAATGGGTGCGGCATCAGTTGACCATCTTGAGGAGATAACGGAAGAAGGGATAAGAAAACTTGCAGATTCAGGAACTGTTGCGGGAGTTCTGCCTGTTACATCGGTTTTTTCACGGCTTCCATTTGCTCCTGCTCAGAAAATGATAGATAACGGTGTCACTGTCGCTCTTGCGACAGATATGAACCCCGGAAGCTGTATGTGCGGGTTTCTTCCGCTTGCGGCAAGCATCGGTGCGACACAGCTTAGAATGAGCGTTGAAGATTCAATCAGGGGAATAACGGTAAACGGTGCAAGATCCTTGAAAAGAGAGAGTGCAAAAGGTTCGATCTCTGTCGGTAAGGATGCCGATCTTGTTATAATGGACACCTCTTCCTGGATATATCCTGTCTACCATTTTGGTCACAACCATGTTCACAAAGTATTCGTAAAGGGAAGAGCGCTTGACTTATTTAAGGAAAAAAATTTAATATGAGTGTTGTTGTTTTTTCCGGAAATGTAAGATGAGAAGTATTCCGATTTTTATTCTGTTTGCAGTTTTAACGGCTTCCTGCAGCAGTGACACAAAACCTGTCGAAAGCAAATGGCGGGTTCTTGATGAACAGGTATATGCACCCATAATTGATGAAGAGACTGTTTTTACCGACCTTGACGAGCTTGAAAAACTTATGTTCGCACCGACCGGTTTCTTTAAGGAAAAAAGCGGGATGCACTCTTTTGAACAGAAAATGGCATACCTGACAAACAGTGTTGTCAATGAGGAGAAAAGGGAACTTACACTTGAAGAAACGGTGAAATTCTCTTCAGATAAAGATGGAAATTTCAAGATGAGATATCGCAACAACCGCCACGAGGGCTGGAGCATGGTCTGGAAAGACAACTTCCTTTACCGCAGACAGCTCGGCGGTGAATATACAAGGACTGTGAGCATGGGAGAACATGTCTATCTTAAGGAATCTCTTTTCAGTTCGATCCCTTCTGTTTACGCGATGCTGAGAAATAATGCGAGGATATCGTCACATGACAGAAAGAAGATAAACGGCAGTATGGCGACAGCAGTAATAATATCTTTCGGTGATAAAAAGATAAAAAGAGAAGAGCTTCCTGAGAAGCGTTATCTCCAGAATCTTCAGGGGACTGAAGAGATGAAGAACGATCAGCTTATTTATGATCTGGCTGAAAAAGAGAAAAAGAACATAACCGGTGAAATGACAGTATTTGTGGATGACAACTATTCCGTTGTAAGAATGGAGATTAAAAGTTCTTTTGAACTTAAAGCAGAGAATGTTTTCTTTTCGATAGAAGGTGAAAGGACATTGTCAAAGAAAGTTGCGGAAAAGGTTGAGATCCCCAAATATAACGAGGAATATCACAGAAGAACACTGGATGCTTCTGTAAACATTATGAAGGATAGAAAAAATGACAAAGAACGAGATGAGCAAACTGAAGAAAGTGATCAGCACTCTGAGTGACAAAAAAGGGATCAATATTACTGCGTTCGATGTGGACAGGCAGTCGGGATATACCGATTACATGGTTTTTGTCACAGGGACAAGCATTCAGCATAACAATACAATGAGCGAAGCGCTGATGCGTGAACTGAAGACCGCCGGATTCAACAAGCCGCTTGTGGAAGGGAGCAGTACAGCAAAATGGATACTCCTTGATGCCGGCGATGTTGTGGTGAACATAATGCTTGACGAGCTCAGGGATTATTATGCTCTTGAAGACATCTGGGTTGACAGCAGTAAAGTTGATATAAGTTCTTATCTTTCGTAATGAAAATCACTCTCATAGTTGTAGGAAAACTTAAAAAAGGGGCCGGTTTTACGGAACTTGACGATTTTTATAAAAGCCGGATAAAACCTTATTCACAGCTTGAGATCATAGAGCTCAAGGAAAAGAACGACATCAGACTTGAAACAGAATCAATATTAAAATCAATACCTTCCGGTTCGTTTACCGTTGCGTTGAGAGAAGAAGGGGTGAAAATGGATTCCTTAGAATTTTCAAAACTGCTCAATTCCAGAAACGAATCTCACGGGCATATAACTTTTATCATCGGAGGAGCTTACGGATTCCGCAATGTCAACGAAAACATATCGTTATCCATTGCTCCGTGGACACTTCCGCATCAGCTTGCAAGAATTGTTCTACTCGAACAGATCTACCGCGGACTCTCAATCATCAAAGGTTCCGGTTACCACCACGGGTGACCTGTTTCTGAGGATTTGAATTCTTGACATCTAATCTAACATAAAATAAAATCCATCTGTTTGTGTTACAATATAAATGATAAAAAGATTGAAAAACCTTGATGTGAGGGTGATTTTGGCACACTTATTGCTCATTCATTCATTCATTCATTCATTCATCAAGCTTTATAAAAATTTCTGTCAGGGGACCTCCTTGTGAATAAATTTTTGTTGATACAAGTGTTTAAATTTAAACTTAATTTTGGAGTTAAAAATGAAAAAAATAGTTTTTCTAGTGGTGCTTTTAATGGCGTCATCTTTTCTTTATGCTTCCTATTATATTGGAGCAAAATCAGAAAGCTCTTGGGAAAATGGATGGAGTGATAACTGGAGGGGGGATGATGTGTGTGGTAACTGGTATAATACAATGGATGATTATTCCGGAATAGTAAAGAAATCCTGGACAACACTTCGTTCTCCTGCAAAATCTAGGTATGAAACAAATGGCGATCAAGATACAACTTACGGACTTGATGGTATGGATATTTTTCTTCACTGTGGACACTCAGGACTAAGAGGTGTTGGAGGTGTTACAAATGCACGCTGGAACATGTGGGAAGACGGAACAGGAGATGGCACTTGGGCTTTTTCATCAAACATGAGGCTTGGTGATGAAGCAAGAGAATTGAAGCTTTTTTCAACTTATGGTTGTTACCAAATGAACAATGACGATGGAGGCAGATGGTCTGTTCGCTGGAGACAAATATTCAGAGGTGGATTAAAGTATGCAACTGGATTTCATGAGTTCGCTTGGCTTTTCGGAACTGATTACGCAAAAAACAGGCAGGTAGGAAAAGATTACGCAAATTATCTTAACACAACCAATAAAAAGATAAAATATGCCTGGTGGGATGCAGTTAAAACTCACGCAAACAATACGCCAGCAGTAGGATCCACGGGATCATATGCATCACACGCAGAATCAAGAAGAGATAACATGATAATGCCACAACTTATCACTTTCTCTACATTAAGAGATAACAGTGTGGGTGGATACGCATGGACAGAATGGAGATGACTTTAAACAACAGAGAGGTATTATAAATGAGAAGTATGCTTTTAACATTATTTATATTTTTAATTTCTTCGACGACTCTTTTTGCTGACAAATTAGATGTGAAAGGAGAGTTGTCATATGAATTTAAAGAGATAAAAGAACAGTCTGAGAAATCAAGACTCAATAATGAGTATGTAAACCTAATGACTGTAAAGAAAGGGCCCGGAAAAGAAGTTATCACCCAAAAATTAATTAAACACTTTGAAAAGGGACAGTTCATCACCACGAAAGCTGATGACAACTGGCAGATCAGTATGAGAGATGATGCAAACGTTGTAACAGGGAGTGGCTGGAACCTTACAGTGTTTAATGACGGAACAAAAGTTAACTACAGAAACTCAAAATATGTCAACGAAAACAAAGCAAAGTTTGGGAAAGACAAAGAAATGTCATTGGATGAGCTTAAAGAGGCTGGAGAAAAATTCATCAAAGAAGATCTCAAAGATTTTGTTAAACTTGAGGTTGGAGAGGAGCTCGTATTCATCCGTTCAATATATGAAGTCGATGGTGTTCAAAATGATGACGGGTCTTGCTTTGACGAAACTCTCGCTTCAAATATAGCCTACTTTGGCAGAAAAAAAGATGGTCTGATGCTTGTCGGCAACAGTGCAATTGTTATTGTTGAGTTCTCAAACGACAGAAAACCGGTGTCTTTTTATTATGATTGGAAAGAATATGAGAAAATGGACGAACAAATCAGAATATCTCCTAAGGAAGAGATCGACTATAGAATTTCCTCACTATCAAGCCTTAATTATGGCAATATTGAACACCTCGAAGTAGACATAATTTGTGGATTATATGATGATTCTAAATATGTGCAGCCAGCTTGTGAAATTCAGCAGAAAGGAAAATATTTTGATGGTAAAGATGTGGGAATAATAAATGTAATCCCTGCTGGAAAGAAATATTATTCAAATGCCTCATGGATTGAACTGGAGCTTCTTCAAGAATTTGGAGATGTTTGTCGTGAAAGTGATATAACGGAAGAAATTTTTCCAGAAAATGAAAAATGATATGATTTAATGTTTAAGAGCCAGGTTTTTCCCGGCTCGTCATTTCGGAGGATCGAATGAAAAAATTTTTACCATTTTTATTTTTGCTATTTATTGTTTCCTGCAATAACGGGACTGAATCTAAGGTTGATTCTGATAATAGAAATAATGATGATATTGATGTTGTATATGAAGACGATGAGGATGAGTATAACGATGAACTAAGCCCTGATTTTGACTATTTGGAACAGGGAAATGATGATGAATCAAATAATGATGACAACCCTAGTGATTCATGGATTGTTAACTCATCAATTCTTATGGGCAGTTCTCAGAAAATATATATTTCAGGTTATGTATCCAGCGGCATTGGAGAAACTTACTTCATTAAGCGCCTGGAAAATGGGAGCTGGGAAACAATATACGAGCCGGGTGATTACATTACCGGAGTTTTAACAGGGGAAAATGGTGAAATAGCTTTAGTTTTTGCTGATGGAAGTACAGAGTTTTTAAATAACACAACTGAAGAAACTATAAAAACAGCACAATGTTCGGAAGCTGTATGGGGCACTTCTTTTTCAGATATTTATTCTGTAATTTCAGGAGGAATCTATCATTTTGACGGCACTAATCAGAAAAAAATCGAAGTTTCGACGTCTTACAGCTTTAAAGCACTCTGGGGTGTAAGCTCTGATAAAATCTACGCAGTCGGAGAAAAAGGAGCAATTATCCATTATGACGGAGATAAATGGGCAGAAATGGAAAGTGGCACAACAGAAGAACTTAATTCAATCTGGGGCAGCTCTCATGATGATGTATACGTTGCCGGAGGTTCTGAAAATACCGGAAATCATATAATTCTGCATTTTAACGGAGAAAAATGGGAAAATGTTGTAAATGGTTCTGGTTTTATACTTCTAGGAGTTGACGGCATGGATAAAAACAATGTTTTTGCAGTTGGAGCAGGAAGGAATGATAAAGATAAAGTTGAATCAATAATTCTTCATTACAATGGAAGCAGTTGGAACCAAATTCCCACAGAAATTGGTAATTTTCTGTGGGATGTTCAGGCAATGCCTGATGGTTCTGCATATGTTGTAGGTCCTGATAACACAATTGAGAGGATAACCCCATGAAGAATCTATTTATTTGTCTAATTCTGGTTTCTTTTTTCTTTGGCTGTGGAGAAAGCAGTGAACAGGAAAATGGTGATGCAGACACCAGTGAAGAAAGTCTTAATGATAATGAAGAAGAAGATTCTGAAAACATTTATGATGAGATGCCTGATATTACATCTGCAATAGTTTTTATGGATAATTTTAAAGCTGAAAACGGCGGATATGGGCATATGTTTCATGAGGGAAACCTGATAGGAACCAGCTTTAATTTGTGGAATGGGGAAAATAATTCAGACACATGTAAAAATGAATTCCTTTCACCTGAACCCCATCATTCTTATATGCATGTTGAAGGGTTGATGCAGCTTCGTATTCTGATAAACGGCTATAAAAAAGGTGAATACAAAATTGTAAAATACGCTGAATCAGATTTCTTTTCCAAGGATGAAAAGCTTGCAACAATAAGAGCTTGTGTCTGGCACAAAGAGGAGCTACAACCGGGATTCGAAGATTGCTATGTTCCCTATACCGGAAAAGTTACAGTTGACAGAGATGTTCCGCCAACGGTAAAGGACAGCAAGGGTGTTAAAGTGATTTTAAAAGTTGATGCGGAATTTCCTGAGGAAAGCATAAGGCTTATAGACCGCGAAGGATATGGTGAAGAGGTTGGCGATGAATATATTGAGTATGAAGTATGTAACTGCAGACATGATGACGGATCAACCAGTCAGTGTGAACCAAGTTACAACGGTGAAAACTGTTGTTATAATCCCAATAGCAAGATGGTGAATTATAAACTGAATCTTAACGCTGATGTCTGCCATCTTTACTGTTCTGTGACAACGGAAAGTGTCTCAGATATGGAAAAGTGTCAGCCGTAGCAATGAAAATGAGCCGCATTATATGACGAGTGGAGGTGATGCATACTACAATGTTTTGAGAAGATTAAATGGAGTAGGCGGGTTTAGAAACGAAATGTGGTTGGACACAGGAACTTATGAATCTTGGAAATATGAAGATTACTGGGACTATCTTTTAAGAAGTAACATGACAGTTTCTCAGGCATGGGTGACTGCATGGAGCGAAGACGGATCTGTTTGGAATTGGGAATATTGGTGCTGGGAAGAAAGAGATGCCCGTTTTCTGACACTTGAAAACTGCAATTGCACGCAAACAGGGTGCACCTCTTACATGAAAAATGATTATTTTTTCAATGTACAGACAGGTCCTATGGATCAGAAAAGCACATTGACGGGATATGACTATTACTGCTTCAGAGACAGAGAGTCGCCAAATTTCAGTAATTATGTAAGAACCTTAAACAAATCCATGCCGGAAAAAACTTATCCTGAAGAATTTTCGTCTTATTCAATTGAACCGGTTGCTGATTCAATAATTGAGGAACTGATGGGGATAAAAATTGGTGGCAAAGAAACCAGAGTCAAAGGAGAAAATGATTATTCATACAAGGATGATTATATGATAATGAAAAAGAGCGGAAA
>Ga0116183_1001125_pt1 | contig 30883 bp, 23 predicted proteins | sample AD_UKC078_MetaG_FD_89753 | JGI IMG/M metagenome (GOLD analysis project Ga0116183, IMG submission 89753) | Active sludge microbial communities of municipal wastewater-treating anaerobic digesters from USA - AD_UKC078_MetaG | ecosystem: Engineered > Bioreactor > Anaerobic > Digestate | place: USA...
AAAATCTTCTTGAGATCGCCCACTCCCGCGGCCAGGTTCCGCATATCGCCAAGTCCCTGGTGGACCTGTTCCAGGCGCTCCGACACCTGGCGGAAGGATTCTCCCAGCCTTCGTTCCAGGGTGCCCTGGAGCTTTTCATCGACGGTCAGGCGAATCTGCTCGATGCTCCTTGCGTTGTCGTCCTGGATCTGTTTCAACCGGACATCGACCGCTTCACGGATCTTCTCGATGCGCTCTTCACTGTTTTTCGTCAGGACATTCATCTGGCCAGCCGACGTTTCGAGGTGATTCTGCTGCAGCCGAACCATATCCGTCACGGTTTTCTGCATCGACTCCCCGAAATTCTTCAGTTCCGTCCCGATGTCATTCCGCGTCTGCCGGGAATTGTCGGCGGCTTCGTCCCGGATGCGGGACATTTCTTCCCGGATTATCCGCTCCAGCCGCTCGCCGCTCCGCTCCAGGGTTTCCAGCTGAAACCTGATCCGCAGCCGTTCGTCGTCCCATTTCTTCATGATGAAACCAAAACCGGCCAACACGAAAACAACCACGGCAATCAAGATGCCGGTCCACATCCACTCCATATTTTTCAACCTCCGTAAACGGCGATATATTGGGGTTTTCCGGAACACTTTGTAAAGAATTATTTTCCTTTGTCCGGAATGACGCCGTCCTTTTCCCGAAGACGCGCAAATGCTTTGACGCACGGCACAGGTATGATACATATTCGCATATTTTCATGGTGAGCCTTATGACCGGTCTTCAGATCACGACTTCGAACATGATGGAAATCCTTGCGGCGCGTCTCGCCGACGTGATGGCCGTGCCGCTCGCGTCGCCGTTGTCCGAAGAAATCGTCGTCATCAACAGCCGGGGCATGGAAAGATGGCTCGCCATGCGACTGGCCGAGCATCACGGCATTTGTGCAAACGTCTCCTTCCGTTTTCCCCGCCCCTGCCTGGCGGACCTGATGGGGAAGGCGATCGGCAGGCCGCCGGAACCGGACACTTACAACCCCGACTACCTGACCTGGAAACTGATGAGAATTCTGCCTGAATTGAGCCGCCAGGAAGACTTCCGGGACATCCGTCTCTATCTTTCCGACGGAGCAAATCGTCCGGCCGTCAGGCTCTACCAGCTGGCGTGCCGCATCGCCCGAGTTTTCGACCAGTACCTGGTATATCGCCCGGAGATGATTCGCAGGTGGGAAGCGGGACAAAACGGCAACGGGAATGAACTGTGGCAGGCGGCGCTGTGGCGGGCGGTCATCGCGGACAACGCCCCCGGTCCGCATCCGGCGGCGCTCTTTTCCCGGTTCAGGGAAAGGCTGATGTCCTGCGCAGCGGAATCGTCGAATCTTCCCGAACGGATTTCACTGATCGGCATTTCCGCACTTCCGCCTCTGTTCATCGATATCCTGAACCTGATCGCCACCCGCACGGAAGTACACCTGTTCCTCGTCAATCCATGCCGCGAATACTGGTCCGGCATCACCTCGGACCGGGAAACCGAATCCGTCCTCCGGCGTTTTGCGACCCGGACCGATGCCCAGGTATCGGAAGAGGATCTTTTCCTGGAACGAGGGAATCCCCTGCTGGCCTCCATGTGGAAAATAGGCCGGGACTTTTTTAACGTATTCGCGGAAGTTTCCGCACAGCACCAGGATTTCTACGTCCTCCCGGGAGAATCTACCCTGCTGCGCACCGTTCAGTCGGACATCCTGAACCTCGTGGACCGGGGCAAAGGAGAGACGGCACCGGCCACCATGCCGGATCGGGACGCCTCAATCGCCATCCACTCCTGCCACGGCCCCATGCGGGAAGTGGAAGTTCTGCGAGACCAGCTTCTTTCCCTTTTCGATCAGGACCGGACACTCCGGCCCCGTGATATTCTCGTCATGACCCCCGACATCGAAACGTACGCCCCCCTGATCGAAGCCGTTTTCGGCCGGACGGGAGACGAATCCCGAAACGGCATTGATTCACACATCCCCTTCAGCATTGCCGACCGCAGGCACATGAAGAACAATCCACTGGCGGACGCGTTCTTCAAAATCCTCGATCTGCCCTCAAGCCGCTTTGAAGCGTCCCGCATTCTTGCCCTCCTGGACAACCGGGCGGTCCGGGAAACCTTCGGCATCGGCGAGGACCGGATACCCATGATCCGCCGCTGGGTCGGGGAAACAGGCATCCGCTGGGGAATCGACGACGGAACCTTTTCCGAAATGGGACTTCCCGCCACTACGGAACATACCTGGAAACGGGGCATCGATAAAATGCTTCTCGGCTACGCCCTGCCGGGCGAAAACAGGCGTCTTTTCATGGATATGCTGCCCTATGACGCCATCGAGGGCGAACAGGCCGAATTCCTCGGTCTCTTCCTCGATTTCCTGGACAGGCTCTTCGAAACCGCCGCCGTACTCCGGGAGCCCCATTCCCTGGATGCGTGGCACGAAATCCTGGATGGAATGATCGAACGGTTCTTTGACATAAGAGACGATGATGAATGGATTTCATACCGGCAGCATCTGCTCGACACCATCCATGATCTTTCAAAACTGAAAGAGATTTCCGGGCTTGACGAAGGCGTGCCTTTGGACGTGATTCGGGAACATTTGGAAAACCGGCTGGAATCGGCGGGATTTTCGAGCGGTTTTCTGACGGGCGGTGTGACGTTCTGCGCCATGGTCCCCATGCGGACGATTCCCTTCCGGATTATCTGCCTGCTGGGAATGAATTACCGGAGTTTTCCCCGGGAATCGATGAAAATCGGGTTCGATTTGATCGAGAAACACCCCCGGCGCGGCGATCGGTCGAAACGGGACGATGACCGCTATCTGTTTCTGGAAACGATCCTTTCCGCCCGGGAAAAGCTGATGATCTTTTATACCGGACAGAACCTTCGCGACAATACAAGGATCCCCCCGGCCGTCGTGGTATCGGAGTTGCTCGATTACATCGAACAGGCCTTTGTTCCGGGGCACCCCCCCTCCGATTCACCCGAATCTCCGGTCAGAGACCGGTCGGGGATCAGAAACCGCCTGATAACGGAACATCCGTTGCAGCCCTTTTCCCCGGCCTATTTCACCGGCAGGAATCGCCTCTTCAGTTACAGCGAAGAGTACTGCCGGGCAGCCCGTTCCCTCGCCGCCGGCTCCACCGCGGCGCGCCCCTTCCTTTCCTCACCTCTGCCCGTTGAACGGAAGATTCCGCGGGAAGTCGCGGTTTCCGACCTGATCCGTTTCTTCCGCCAACCGGCCCGTTTCTTTGTCACCTCCGTGCTGGGAATCGATCTCCGGGGCGAGGAGGAAAAAATCGAAGATTCGGAAATCTTCACCCTGTCGGGCCTTGCACGATACGAGGTCGAGCAGTCCCTGCTGGCATCGAAGATGTCCGCAGCCGGCCCCGGCGACGAATACCGGGTTCTGCTGGGTGCGGGGAAACTTCCCCAGGGCTCCGTGGGCCAAGTTCAGTACGAAGCCCTGGGACTCGGAATCGGCCGCTTTGTCTCCCGCGTCGCCCTTCGCGTACCCGATGAAAACCGGTATCCGGTTCCCGTCGACCTGGCGATCGGCGATGACCGGTTAACCGGCCGACTGGACCTGTGGTCGCCGTCAGGCATCTTCCTCTACCGCTACGCCGAGTTGAAGGGAAAAGACTACCTGCAAGCCTGGCTCCAACACCTCATCCTGAACGCCCTCGCCCCGGATCGGGACTGGCGGAATCAGATCGCCGGACGGAAGGAATGGTGGCTTCTGGCCCGGCCCGATCACGCCGGCGGGTTGCTGAGCCGGCTCCTCGATCTTTTCCATGACGGGTTAACCCGGCCCCTGCACTTCTTCCCCCAGGCTTCCCTGCAGTACGCAAGAGCACTCCGCTCCGGGAAATCCCGTTATGAAGCCCTGGCGTCAGCCCGTTCGGCATGGCAGACGACGGAATTTTCACGGGGAGAGGCAGGCGATCCCTGCCTCCGTTTATGCTTCGGGAAAACCGACCCCCTGGACGAGGCATTTTGCAGCCTGTCCGAAACGGTTTACACACCCCTGCTGACCCATCAGATCTCCCTGCCGGATTCCGATGAGGAACCCTGAAAAGGCGGATGAAACGAATCATGACGGGACAGGCCAAATCGAAACGGCATAAATCGATCCTCCTCGTAAACCCCTGGATTTATGATTTTGCGGCCTATGATTTCTGGATCAAGCCGATGGGCCTGATGACCCTGGGCGCCATTCTCCGGAAAAACGGCTTTGATGTGACCGCCATCGACTGCCTGAACCCGGCTTACGAAACGCAAAACCCCGCGCTTTCCATCTCCCGGCTCAAAAGAACGCCCCTGGGAACGGGGGAATTTCAGAAAACCCACATCCCCAAACCGGACGCCTTCTCCGATTTTCCCCGCCGATACAGCCGCTACGGCATATCCATCGCCTCTTTTCATTCGGCCCTCCTCCGGCTGCCGGCACCGGACATGATCCTCGTCACATCCATGATGACCTACTGGTATCCCGGCGTTTTTGAAGCCATAAGGCAGGTCAGGGCCGTATTTCCAGGCGTTCCCGTGGTGGCCGGCGGCGGTTATGTCACCCTCTGCCGCGGACACGCGGCCTCCTCCGGCGCGGATGTTCTCGTGGAAGGGCCTGGGGAATACGCCCTTGCCTCCCTGTGCCGGGATATTTTGAACGAAGACCTCGATTTCGTTCCGTCCCCCGGGAATCTGGATGCCTATCCCTACCCGGCGTTCGATCTGCTGCCCCGCAACGACCAGATTCCCATCCTGACATCCCGGGGCTGCCCCTTCGACTGCACCTACTGCGCTTCCCGGCTGCTATACCCCTCTTTTGCCAGGAGAAATCCGGACAGGGTTGTGGAAGAGATCGAGTTCTGGTATAAAAAGCACGGCATCGTCAATTTTTCCTTCTATGACGACGCCCTCCTGATCAGGCCGGAGGAGATGATTATCCCCCTGGCAAAGGAACTCGGGAAGAAGGGGCTTCCCTGCCGGTTTCACTGTCCGAACGGCCTCCATCTGAGGGAAGTCACCGAAGAAATCGCCGGGTTGATGTTTCACGCCGGATTCGAGACCATCCGTTTCGGTTTCGAAACTTCGGAAGAGTCCAGGCAGCGCAGCACGGGAGGGAAAGTGAAAAACCGGGACCTGGAAAGGGCCATCGCCTGCCTGAAGCGTGCAGGCTACCGCGGACGGGATATCGGCGTCTACCTGCTGTGCGGCTTGCCGGGGCAGGACGCCGCGGAAGTCCGCAACAGTATCGACTATGTCAGTGCCCGCGGCGCCCGGCCCATCATCGCCGAATATTCGCCCATCCCGGGAACCGCCCTGTGGGACCAGGCCGTGGCGGCTTCCCCGTTCCCGATAGCGGAAGAGCCCCTTTTTCACAACAACACGCTTCTTCCCTGCCGGAACGACCGTCTGGACTATGCCATGTATCGAGCCCTGAAAATGCTGACTCGGCAGGGCGTGCAGAAAGGTTGAAAGACGACATGAGATTGCCCTTCAGACATTCCGTACCAGGGTGTTTCCTGGTTGTCCTGATCGTGTTTTTCCCCTCCCTGCTGCAGGCGATGGATCTGGAAAAGCGCGTGGAAAAATTCGTTCTGAAAAACGGCCTGACGGTTTTGATCCTGGAGAGGCACATGAGTCCCACCGTTGCCCTCTACATCCGTCACCGGGTGGGTTCCGTCGACGAAAAGCTGGGCGAAACGGGCCTGGCCCATTTTCTCGAACACATGATGTTCAAGGGAACGACGACCATCGGGACAAAGGATTATCAGAAAGAGGTCCCCATCCTGTCCCGGATTAAAACGCTGGGGCAGTCCATCGACCACGAGCGGCTCAAGGGAGACAAGGCAGACCAGAAAAAAATTGCCGGCTGGCAGGAACAGCTGGAAAAATTACAGGCGCAGCACCGCAAACTTTTCATCCCCAACGAAATTGACCGGCTCTACACGGAAAACGGCGCCGATCATTTCAACGCAACGACTTCCCAGGATCTGACCTCGTATTTCGTCAGCCTGCCGTCCAACAAGATCGAACTGTGGGCACGCATCGAGGCGGATCGCATGGTCAATCCCGTTTTCCGCGATTTCTACGTGGAAAGGCAGGTGATCATGGAGGAGCGCCGGCAGCGGGTTGAATCGGATCCGGACGGAAAGTTGTACGAGCAGTTTTTATCGACGGCTTTTTCGGCCCATCCCTACGGACGCCCCACCCTCGGTTGGCCCTCCGACATGGCGAACCTGTCGCAGGCTGCCATGGCCGAGTTCATCCGGAAGTATCACGCCCCCAACAATACGGTCATCACCGTTGTCGGCGACGTCAGCACCCCCGAGGTGATGAAAATGATCAGGAGGTACTTCGGCCCCATTCCCGCTCAGCCTCTTCCCTCCCCCCTGGTGACGGAAGAACCGCCCCAGATGGGGGAAAAGCGCACCCGCCTTGCCATGGACGCCCATCCGAAACTGATGATCGGGTATCACAAGCCCAACATGCCCCACCAGGACGACTACGCCTTTGACCTGATCGAATCCATTCTCGCCAAGGGAAGGACCTCACGTCTCTATCGCCGCCTGGTCCTGGAAGAAGGGGTCGCCGAGAACATCAGCGTGGTCAATGGCATACCCGGCAGCCGATATCCGAACTTGTTCTCCGTTTTCGCCACGCCCCGGGCACCCCACGGCAACGATGAACTGGAACGCCTGATCGATGAAGAAATCGAACGCCTCAAAAATGAGCCTGTCGGCGCACAAGAGCTGGAAAAGACGAAAAACCAGCTGCGGGCCGATTATATCCGGGGCCTTGACTCAAACGAAGGCCTGGCGAACCAGCTGTCCTACTTTGAGTCCATCACCGGGGATTACCGTTACCTGACAACGTACCTCGAAAAACTGGATAAGGTAACCGCCGCCGATATCCGGCTGGCGGCACAAAAATATCTGAACGCCGAAAACAGATGCGTTTCCGCCCTGGTTCAGAAAAAGGACCGAAGGCCGGTTACGGATCAATCAAGCGGCCCAAGCCGGTATTAGCGGGGTGATTCGATCATGAAACGTCAGAAAAAAAGTCCGGTTCCGTTCCTGACCTTCTTTACCCTTCTCCTTCTGCTGCTGTTTTTTTCCGCTGTCTGCAGTTGGGCTGAAAAAACGGGATCGTACCCGGCGGCCGGGGCGAAAACGGCCGTTCTGAAAACCCAGGAAACGAAACGGATTGTCACCGGTCCGGAGAAAAAAAACGTTGCGGCCAAGAGGTCGAAAAAGATACGGCAGGCGGTAAAGAAAACGGAAACCGATGCAACGGCGGCGAGGTATGCTTCCCCGGAGTCGATTCTCTACCCCATTTTGCAGTATCAGATCCCCGAGGCCCGGCGGATCGTCCTTGAAAACGGCATCATTCTCTTTCTCCTTGAGAACCACGAACTGCCCCTGGTCGAGATGACCGCCGTCGTCAGAACCGGTTCCGCCTACGACCCGCCGGGGAAGGAAGGCCTGGCCGAACTGACCTGCCAATCCATGAGAACCGGAGGCACCCAATCCCTGACGGGCGACGCCCTTGACGACCGGCTCGACCGTTACGCCATCCGCATCGGGACAAGCGCCGACATGGAAATGGCGCGTTTCAAGCTGTCAGTCCTGAAAGAAAACCTGGAAATGGGAGTGGACCTGTTTTCCCAGATTCTACAGTCTCCGCGCTTCGATCCGAAAAAAGTTCAGACGGACAAGGACCTGATCCTGGAGGGGCTGCGAAGAATCGAGGACGATCCCCAGGAATACGCTTTCCGGGAGTTCAGGAAAAACCTTTACCGGGGAAATCCCCGGGGAAACCAGAAGACAGCCGCCTCGGTCGAGAACATCCAGGCGGCCGACCTGGCCGGTTTCCATCAAAAATATTTCTTCCCCGCCAACACGATGATCTCCGTGACCGGCGACATCACGCAGGATGAGGCCGTACGCCTTATTTCCGGATATTTCGTTCCTTCCGGGCGAAGCGGCAAACCGGAAACGCCGCCCCCGCCGTCGCTTTTGGGTGACGGCCGGGTGATCCTGGTTCAGAAAGAAACCCCCCAATCCATCGTCCTTGCAGGATTTGCCGCTCCCGACAAAAACTCGCCGGATTATTTCGCCTTCTCCATCCTTGACTTCGTCCTCGGAAGCGGCGGCTTCCAGTCCCGCATCTTCCGGGAAATCCGCAATAACCAGGGACTGGCCTACAGCGCCGGAAGCTTCTACAAGGCCCGCGAGGATTACGGGGTCTTCTCGGCTTACGGAATGACCAAAGCGGATTCGACGCTGCAGGTTCTCAATACGTTGAAAGCCATTGTAACGGAAGCGGGAAAGAGTCCCCTCGACACGGAGGAAATACAGTGGGCCAAAAAGTCGTTGACGAACGGTTTCCTTTTTTCCTTCGTCAGTGCCGAACAGATCGCATACCAGCAGATGATGATCGATTACGAACGGCTGCCCCATGACTTCCTGCAAAACTGGCGGGAGAATATCCAAAAGGTCCGGTCCGGGGAAATTCTCTCGCAGGCCCGGAAATATCTATCTCTCGACAGGGCGACGATTCTGGTTCTGGGAGACGAAAAACGCTTTGAAAGCCCCTTGAAATGAACAAACAAGTCCCCGTTTGAAAGTGCATACGCCGATTTTCCCGGAGGCCCCTGCCCCGATTTACAGATTGGGATTGACATTCTGCCGTAATGGGATGATAAAAGGCCGGTTTGAATCATCGGAAAGCTTCAAACGATCGCATCATTCAAGAAAGTGACGGGTATCTGCATGGCCGCAGCCAAGGGAACACTGAAAGAGGAGCTGAATTACGACGACGGGGGACGTCTACGGGAAAAGATCACCACCCTGAAAGGAAAACCGGAGGGCGAGTATTGCTCCTATTACGGAAACGGCCAGATCCTCGTCAAACTGCATTACAAAAACGGCCTCAAGGACGGTGAAGCCGTTTCCTACTACCGGGACGGACGGGTGCGGGAAAAAGGCACCTTCCTGAAGGATAAGCTGGACGGCGAATACAACTGTTTCTACGAAACGGGCCAGGTCCGTGAGATCGAATTCTACAAGGACGGAAAACTGGAGGGAGCCTATACGCTCTACTTCCGCAACGGCCAGGTCAAGGACATGGAGTTTTTCAAAGGAGGGAAGTTCCACGGCGCCTATGCATCCTATTACCGGAACGGCCAGCTGAAAGAAAAGGGCTTCTTCAAGGAAGACAAGCGGGACGGCGAATACGAATCCTACTATCAGGACGGCAAAATCCGCGAACGGGCCCTGTACAAGGACGGGAAACTGGTCGGAAAATTTCTCGCCTACGACCCCCAGGGCAACCTCCTGGACAAAAATCATATGAGCGAAGATCTCCCACCCGAAGCGGAGGACATCGAAGAAATCAGGGAGAAAAAGCAGAGCATCGACGAGCTCCTTTCCAAGCTCGCCCATTTCGACAAGGAGGAGTGATTTTCCGTATTTCACCTGTGCCCATGGAAACACGAACCATCCAGATTCCCATCACGGGACACCCTGAAGACCGTATTACGCGCCGTTACGCTCTTTATTTCGGGAAAAAACTGGGGGCGGCTCTGCTGGGAGTTCATGCCGCCGGAGACCGCTTTTCAAACCCGACCGGTTCTTCCGGCGGGCAGGGAACGGACCTTTTTGCTTCGTTCAATGCGGATTGCCGGGAAAAAGGAATCCCCTGCCGCACAGCGATCCGGCAGGAGACGTGGGACGCAGTGCTGAAGAATAACCCGCTGCAGGCGGACCTGACGGCCGTGCCTTACGGGAAACGGTTCCGCCTGCCTGGCTTCCGCCCGGAGGATATCCTCGCCCCTTCCGCTTTGCCGCTTCTGCTGTGCCCCGATCGTTACATCGACATCGAAAGCATGGCCATGGCATACGACGGGAGCGATGCTTCGAGAAGAGTCTTGGAACTTGCGGTGCGCCTGTCCGAAAAGGCTTCCTGGCCCCTTTCCGTCCTGATGGTCCCGGACGACCAGGAACAGGGGGGAAGATGGACGGACGACGCGGAGAGTTATATCGATTCCCTTCCCATCAACGGCACGACGATCATCCTGTCCGGTCCGGTGGGGCAAGCCCTGCATCGTTTCGTACTGGAAGGGTCCGTGGAACTCCTCATGATGGGAGCACACGGATACCGTATGCATGGGGCGGGTTCCGTCGGGAGCACCGCCGCCTGGCTGATCGGAAAAGTGGATTTCCCCCTTTTGATGATTCCCTGACCGTCACAGACTTCTTTTCATCCGGACGTGGACGGAAGGTTCTCCTTCCGAGGCTCACCCTCCTTCGAGACGGCACCGGATCGGAAAGACGCGCAATTTTCCCCCTGTTCTACTTCTTCAGCAGATCTGAAAAGAGGTTCCTGTTTTCCCGGGATTTGCGCAGTTCGTCGATCGCACCGTGACAGGTCAGATCGTAATAGATGGGCGTAATGGTGATAAATCCGCCGTTCAGCGCACAGGCGTCGGAATCCTCATCTTCGTGATCCGAGATGCGGGTGTCTCCGGCCAGCCAGTAGTAGGTGTTTTCCCGCGGATCGATCCGTTTGTCGAAATCCTCCATAAAACGCGCCCGGCCCTGCTTCGTCACGACGACACCCTTGATGTCGCCCTCCGGCAGAGACGGGATGTTGACGTTCAGGGCCATCCCTTCGAACGGTTTTTCCTCCACCAGCAGGCGCGCCAGCTTCCGGGCGAAGCGGGCGGCAAATCCGAAATCCCCCTCTCTTCGCGCATCGAGGGAGATCGCCATGGAAGGCACCCCCATGATGATGCCCTCCGTTGCCGCGGAGACCGTTCCCGAATAGATGACGTTGATGCCGACATTCGCCCCCAGATTGATGCCGGACACAACCAGGTCGATGGGCCGGTCCGACAGCTCCCGGATCCCCAGCTTGACGCAATCGGCCGGCGTGCCCTTGACGGCGTATCCGATGGTACTGCCGTTCTTCCGGGCCACCCTGACCATGATGGGACGAAACAGCGTAATGGCGTGGCCGACCGCGCTTTGCTCCACCTCGGGAGCGACAACCAGGCAATCTGCATCCTGGGACAGTTCCCGGTACAGGGTATTCAAGCCCCTGGCATAAATGCCGTCATCGTTGGTCAACAGGTAACGTTTCCCCATGTTCGGACTCCTTATCACGGCCCTGGGCGAAGGCAGGTTAAACTTTTTCTCAAGGCTCGATGATCTGTATGAATTCGCCGTCCCGCACCGTCACCAGGAAAGGTTGACTGTCCATGATGCGGAGGGGAGCGACCGTTACGACACCCCTTACGCCATGATAGGCGTTCATTCCGGCCAGATCGCGTCTCAGGCGTTCCCGCGTCGGGTTCTTCCCGGCTTCGATGATTTGCAGGGTCATGGCCATGGCATCGTAAATGTACGCGTCCAGAGAATCCGCTTCCCGGTCGCAGACTTCATAAAAACGATCGGCGAACTCGGCACTTTCCGGAATCGCACCGTTCGCGAAAAACCCGTCGACGAAAATCGCCCCTTCGAAGCGTTCCCGATTCGCCGCAACCGTCTCGGGCATGTTCCAACCGCTATCGCCCAGGAGCTGAAAACCGTCGGCACGGTAAAACACGAGCTGCGACACAATCCGGGAAACCTGGACAGCGGAATCGGGAATAAAAAGCGCGTCGAAGGGAATCTTTCGCGGGGCTTTATCCGTACCGGCGGAACGCTCCGCATCCGTTATCCGGCCGGTCAGCCTTTCAACCTCGACTGCGAAGTCCGCTTTATCCGCCGGGTAGGCGACAAACCGGCTCACTCTTCCGCCTCTTCCGGCCATCTCGTCCCGGAAAAATCCCGCTGCATCCCGTCCGGCCGGCACATCGGGATACAGCACGGCGGCTTCCCCGGCTGCCCGTTGGCCCAGCGCATAGCCGACCAGATGACGTATCTGGTTTCGCGTACTGGGCAAAGCGTTAAAAATGTATCGGCCGACACCCGTAACATCCTGGTTTCGGGTCAGGGTGATCAGGGATATGCCCCTTTTCTCGGCCTCTTCCGCCGCCGCATAAGATTCTTCGCTGGAAACGGGCCCCAGAACAGCGAGGACCCGATGGCGGTCGGCCAACTCCGACAGGGCCCGCCGCGCCTTCTCCGGCTTCATCTGAGAATCCTCCAGATAGAGTTCAACCGAGGTCTCCCGCCCCTCATCGAAGAACCCCCCGGCCAGGAGAAGACTGTCGAGAATTCTGTCTCCGAATTTTTCGTAGGAACCGGAAAGGGGCAGGATGGCTCCCAAAGCCGCGTGCGCTTCGTTTTTCTCGCCCTGGTGTAAAACCGCCTCCATGGCAACACCGCCGTACGGCATAAACAGCAGGAGCCCTCCCGCCGCGAAAAACACGGTGATGCATCTGATCAGTGATTCCAGGTATAACATGGGCGGATCTCAAGTCCAGCGGTTACAAAAATACGACCCCAAACTCTTCTTTCTTTATTCCATAAGATGAAAATACCCGGAAGTCAATGGGATGATTTCCGGGTATTGGAAGTTCTTTGGTTCGAATTTACTTTACATCTTCGAAATCGGCATCGACGACATCGTCTTCTTTCCGGCCCTCGCCTTCCTGCGCACCCTTTCCGGCACCGCCCTGAAATTCGGGACCTCCGGACTGCTGTTGCTGGGCCGTCTTCGCGTACATGGCCTCGGCAAGCTTATGGGATGCACTGGTCAGTTCTTCCTGCGCCTGCGTAATGGCCTGCAGATCATCTCCCTCGATGGCCTTTTTCAGCTTTTCGATCGCCTCTTCGATTCTCGCCCTTTCCGAAGCGTCGATCTTGTCGCCGAACTCCTTGACGTTTTTCTCCACACTGTAAACAAACGAATCGGCGTGGTTCCGTGCCTCGATCAGCTCTTTTCTCTTCTTGTCTTCCTCCGAATGCGCTTCCGCTTCCTTCACGAGATTATCGATCTCGGATTCGCTCAAACCGCTCGAAGCGGTGATCTTGATACTCTGCTCCTTTCCTGTACCGAGGTCCTTGGCCGACACGTGGACAATGCCGTTGGCGTCGATATCGAAGGTCACCTCGATCTGAGGAAGGCCTCTCGGCGCCGGAGGGAGACCGACCAGTTCGAAACGCCCCAGCGTCCGGTTGTCCTGGGCCATGGAACGCTCTCCCTGGAGGACATGGATGCTGACGGCGGGCTGGTTGTCCGCCGCAGTCGAGAAAATCTGGCTTTTCCGTGTCGGGATCGTCGTATTCTTCTCGATCAGCTTCGTCATGACACCACCCAACGTCTCGATACCCAGCGAAAGGGGCGTGACATCCAGCAGGAGCACGTCTTTCACCTCGCCTTTCAGAACCCCGCCCTGAATGGCCGCACCGACGGCTACGACTTCGTCGGGGTTGACGCCCTTGTTCGGCTCCTTGTCGAAAATCTCCTTCACCTTCTGCTGCACCCTGGGCATTCTCGTCATACCGCCGACCAGGATCACCTCGTCGATCTCCTTCGCCGACAGATTGGCGTCCTTCAGGGCCGTCCGGCACGGAGATTCCAGCTTGTCGATCAGATCGGACACCAGCGCCTCGAGCTTCGCCCGGGTCAGCTTGATGTTCATATGCTTGGGACCGGACGCATCGGCGGTAATGAAGGGCAGGTTGATATCCGTCTCCAGGGAGGTGGACAGTTCCATCTTCGCCTTTTCCGCCGCCTCTTTCAACCGCTGCAGGGCCATTTTATCCCCGCGGATATCGATGCCCTGGTCTTTTTTGAACTCCGTCGCCAGGTAATCGATCAGGATCTGATCGAAATCCTCGCCGCCCAGGTGGGTGTCACCGTTGGTCGATTTGACCTCGAAGACGCCATCCCCGATTTCCAGAATGGAAATATCGAAGGTTCCTCCTCCCAGGTCGAACACGGCGATTTTTTCGTCCTTTTTCTTGTCCAATCCGTAGGCAAGAGCCGCCGCCGTCGGTTCATTGATGATCCGCAGGACGTTCAAGCCCGCTATCTTTCCCGCGTCCTTGGTCGCCTGACGTTGCGAGTCGTTAAAATAGGCCGGTACGGTAACGACGACATCCTGGATCTTTTCGCCAAGATAATCTTCAGCCGTCTGTCTCATCTTCGTCAAAATCATCGAAGAGATCTCGGCCGGGCTGTAATTCCGCCCCCTGACCGTAATCTGGGCGTCACCGTTACCCGCCTCCGTAATTTTATAGGGCGTAATCGGAATATCATGCTGAACCTCTTTCGAGGTGTACTTTCTCCCAATCAATCTCTTGATCGCGTAAACCGTATTTTCCGAGTTGGTGACGGCCTGACGTTTCGCCACCTGCCCCACGAGTCTTTCCCCACTGTCGGTAAAGGCCACCATGGAAGGTGTCGTCCGGTTTCCTTCCTGATTCGCTATCACAACGGGATCGCCGCTTTCCATCACGGCAACACACGAATTCGTTGTTCCCAGGTCTATTCCGATAATCTTTGCCATTGCTGTTTTCCCTCCTTAATCTCCTCTCCCGGATTATTTGAGCATTTCGTTTATTCTGATATTTTTTTATTTCTTGCAGACGCAAACCTTCGCCGGCCGGATCAACCTTCCGTTCAGAATGTACCCTTTTTCCAGCTGGGTCACGACCTGGTTGGCTTCATGTTCCGGGCTCTCCACCAGCATCAGCGCCTCGTGGATGTTCGGGTCAAAAACCTGCCCGGAGGCATCGATGGTTTCCACGCCGTGCCTCTGCAGGCAACAGCACAGCTGGTCCTGAAGCATTTTAAGCCCCTCCCGGAAGGATTCAAAATCGTCGGACTTCTCGGCGCATTCCAAGGCTCGGTCCATACCGTCGATCAAGGGAAGAAGATCCTTGATGAGGTTTTCATTTCCGTACTTGATGGTATCCTGTTTCTCCCTCGCCGCTCTTTTTTTGTAATTTTCAAGATCAGCCAACGCCCGCAGATATTTGTCGTAATTGTCTTTTGCGGTTTTTTCTTTTTCCCGAATGAGGGTTTGCAGGTCTCCGGCAGCCGTTTCCGCGGAACCGGTTTCCGGGGATTCGGCTTTCAGCGCCTCTTCGGCGTCTGCGCTGATTTCCACGTGATCCTGAACAGAGTCCTTTTTCACTTTCTTCGTCATCTCTTTCCTTCCATTCCTTGCAGCACTTACGTCAGTTCACTTCCGGCCGTTGAAAAAGCTTGAAATCGACCATCTCGCAGATCACGTGCCCGGCGGTAATGTGCACTTCCTGAATCCGTGCCGTATTGGTCGACGGAACACTCAGGATGTAATCGCACATCCGGGCCATCTCTCCGCCGTCCTTTCCGGAAAAACCGACGGTAATCAAGCTATTTTTACGGGCTGTCTCCAACCCTTTCACCACGTTCGGCGACTTGCCGCTTGTACTCAAGCCCCATGCGACATCACCGGGTTGGCCGATCGCCCGGATTTGCTTACTGAAAATCTCGGAAAAATCGTAATCGTTTCCGATACTCGTTATGACGGCGCTGTCCGCCGCCAGGGACACGGCAGGCAAAGGGGGCCGTTCGATCCGGAAGCGGTTTACGAATTCCGCCGCCAGATGCTGGGAATCCGAAGAACTGCCGCCGTTTCCAAAAATGAGGATCTTGTTGCCCTGTTCCAGGCATTTCCGGATCGCCTCGACGATTCCGACCATGCGGGCCAGATTCTCGTTGATGAAGAGTTCCTTGATATGACAGCTTTCCTTGAATATTTTTACGATCAGATCTTCCATTCTCGTTCTCTTTTATAATTTGTTGCGGCCCGGCCGCCAAATCCGTCGGTAATATAGTTATCCCCCCATACCCTGTCAAGGCCGGTCAATTGAATAATTCCATTCCGGATGAAAGCGAATGCCGCTTGATGACAGGGAAGGGGGAAAGGCCGGAAGGTGTGCCGCCCCGGCCAACGGAATGGTGTTACGCCAGGGGAAACGGAGACAGCTTGGCCGCCAAGGCCGAATCACATCTTACATCGCCTCACGAGACGCTTCGAGTTCCGGAACAGGCCCCGGATCTCTTTCTCGGTCAGTCCCGCACCGGCGGCAACCCGTTGGGCAAAAGCCTTCGTGACGAGATCCCCCGGTGCGTGGGAATCGGTGTTGAGCACCAGGGTCACACCGTGTTTCCGGGCGCAGGCGACGACATGACCGTTGGTCAGGCTATGGCCCTTGCGAGTCGAGATTTCAAAGCAGATTCCCTTTTCAGCCGCCAACCGGGCCACCTCGTCCGTCACCAGGCCGGGATGGGCAAGGATATCGATGTCCGCCGTGACGGCCGCCAGATTCGTCCCCTCCATCACCGGTTCCACAACGGTTTCACCATGGACGACGACGATCTCGGCCCCAAGGCGCCGGCCCTCCCCGGCCAACTCCGCGATATGACGCGGGGGAACGTGGGTCAGTTCGATTCCGGGTATCACCCAGATGGTGCCATCTTCCCGCAGCTGCCTGCAAACCTTGACCATCCGCGGCACGATCAAATCGATATTCGACAGATCGGCATGGTCGGTGATGGCCAGGGCTCGATAACCTCTATCGACGGCCCTTCTAACCAGCTCCGAAGGAATTAATTCGCCGTCGCTGAAAATGGAATGGGTATGCAGATCGATCACTTTTTTCTTCTCCAGGTTACGACGGCCTCGTAAAAATCCGATTTTGCCATTTTGGGGAGTGCCGACAATGTGTTTTTTTCTTGCACATTTCTCCCGATTTTGCAATCCATTCCTCGGCTGCCGGATCAGCGGTCCGGCAATTTCCTGTTGTTAAAAAAACCGTTGACGCATATAGTCGCTTTTTGCCATTTACTGACCGATAAGAACCGGAATTATGAACAAGATCATCCATCGTTACCTTTTAAAAGAGATATCCCTTCCCTTTGGTCTCATTTTATTGATTTTGACCTTTGTGCTCCTGATGGGAAAGACCCTTCGCCTGATGGATCTGATGGTGAACAAAGGGGTGAGTTTCATCGACGTTTTCAAGTTGATCGCGTTTCTGATGCCGTCGCTGCTGGTCTATACGATCCCGATCGCTCTTTTGATCGCCATCCTGATCGGCGTGGGCCGTCTTTCCAACGATAACGAAATCACCGTGATGAAATCGTCCGGAATCAGCCTGTACCAGCTGTTCATGCCTGTCCTGCTTTTCTCCCTTGCCGCCTTTGCCGGTACGGCGATCATGTCTTTTTTGCTCGTCCCCATGGGGAACACGGCGACCAAAAGTCTTCTCTTCGCGATCACCCAGCAGAAGGCAAGCGTCGGAATTCAGGAAAAGACCTTCAACGACGATTTCCAGGGCATTCTGATCTACGCCGACAAGATCCCCCAGAGCGGGGATTACCTGGAGGGGGTTATCATCTCCGACCGCAGACCGGGCCAGGAGCCCGCAACCATCTTTGCCAGGAAAGCCTACCTCGTTTCCGATCCGCAGAACCGCTCGTTGAACCTGCGACTGGAAAAGGGCATTTCGTCGAATACGGATATTCGCCGCGCCAGCTACCGCCAGATGATTTTCAAGACCTACGACATCAACCTGGCCATCGGTTCGAACCTGGCCGGCCCGGCAAAGAAGGCCAGCCGGGAAATGACCTTCGGAGAACTCGCGGCGGAACTGAAAAAAAGCGGACTGAAGAAAAAAGCCGCGCGGGAACTGATGACGGAACTCTACGGGAAAATCACGGTTCCCTTTTCCTGCCTCATCTTCGGGCTCATGGGCCTGCCCTTGGCCATTCGTCCACAGCGCTCGGCCAAAGCCCGCGGCTTCGTCGTCGGCCTCCTTGTTATCCTGGTCTACTACCTGCTGCAGTTGGGAAGCGATTCCCTGGTTGAAATGGGCAAGCTCCCGCCCATCATCGGCGCGGCCGGAACAACGCTCGTTTTTCTTTCCGCGGGAGGTTTCCTGTTTATCAAATCCGCGCGGGAGAAACGCCTGTCGTCCTTCATTCCTCATACCGGGAGAAATTAGACGCAACGCCATGTCAAGCCGCTTCCCGTCCATCCCGAATCACTTCTCCCCCTTCTCCAAGGAGGTTAACGAAGAGCCATGCCGATAAAAATCCTCGACCGGTATATCCTGAAGGAATTTTCCCGGTTCCTGGTCATGATTTTATGCCTTTTCATTTCGCTGTTCATCATCATCGATTTTTTTGAACGGCTGAAACTTTTCATCAGCAACCACGCCTCGGTCAGTCAGATGTTTTCCTTCATCGTTTATCAGATTCCCATGATTGTCTCGCTGACCCTGCCGGCGGCGGTCCTGATCGCCACCCTGATCGCCCTCAGCACCCTTTCCCGAAACAGTGAAATCACCGCCATGAAAGCCAACGGCATCAGTTTATACCGCATTGCCCTGCCGATTTTTCTCGCCGCCTGTGTCATCAGCGTGGGGCTTTTCTTCTTCAGCGAATGGGTCACGCCGTTGGCCAACCGGAAAGCGGATCATATCAAGTACGTCGAAATCAAAAAACAGGAGGCCAGGGGCAGTTTCAAGCAGGAACAGATCTGGTACCGCGGGAAGTCCAGTATCTACAATTTTAATCTGTACAACCCGAAAACGGGTGTGATCCAGGGGGTATCCCTTTATTTCATGGACCCGGATTTTCAACCCAAAATGCAGATCATCGCCGAGAGGGCCGTCTGGCAAGGGAAAAATTGGTCGGGATACAATGTCCAGGTGATCAGGCTGTCCGAAGAGGGCCTGCCTTCCATTCAGAAGGTAAGCAGCATGATCCTGCCGATCAAGGAAACGCCGATCGACTTCGAGGCGGTTCAGATGTCCCCCGACAAGATGGGATTTTTTGAATTGAGGAAATATATCGACAAACTGGTTTCGGAAGGCAACGACGTGACACCCTACCTGGCCGACCTGCACGCCAAGTTCGCCTTTGCCTTCGTCACCCTGATCCTGACCATGATCGGCGTCATCTTTTCCGTCCATTCCGAAAGAAGCGGCGGGGTGGCCCGCAGCATCGGCATGGGAATCATCATCGGCTTTTCATACTGGATCGTCCATGCCTTCGCCGTCTCCTTCGGGCGGTCCGGCACGGTCCACCCGATCCTTGCGGCCTGGTTCGCCAATGCCCTTTTCCTGGTCGCAGGCCTTGTCCTCTGCCGGAAGATCAGGACGTAAGGCTTGCCGATCCCGTCCGTCAGTACCGGTAATAATCCGGCTTGTACGGTCCGTCCACGGAAACGCCGATATAATCGGCCTGCTTTTTGTCGAGCCGGGTCAGCCTCGCTCCGACCCTCTCCAGGTGCAATCTGGCCACCTCTTCGTCGAGAACTTTGTTTAAACGATAGACTCCGGGCTTGTAAACTTGACCGGCCAAATCGATCTGCGCCAGGCACTGGTTGGTGAAGCTGTTGCTCATGACGAAGCTCGGATGCCCCGTCGCACAACCGAGGTTGACGAGCCTTCCTTCCGCCAGGATGAGGATGGAACGCCCCGACTCGACGTACCACCGGTCCACCTGGGGCTTGATGTTTTCCCGCCGGCATTTCGGGTTGTCTTCAAGGTAATGCATGGCGATCTCACTGTCAAAATGCCCGATGTTGCAGACGATCGCCTCGTCTTTCATCCGCTCCATGTGCTCGCCGCGAATCACGTCGCAACAGCCCGTGGCGGTAATGAAGATGTCCGCCTCCGAAACGACCTCTTCGAGGGTCCGGACCGGATAACCCTCCATGGCGGCCTGCAGCGCGCAGATCGGATCGATCTCCGTTATGAAGACCCGCGCCCCCAGGCTCTTCATCGATTGGGCGCATCCCTTGCCCACGTCGCCGTAACCGCAGACGACGATCATCTTCCCGGCGATCATGATATCCGTCGCCCTCTTGATTCCGTCGGCCAGTGATTCCCGGCATCCGTACAGGTTGTCGAATTTCGATTTTGTAACGGAATCGTTCACATTGATGGCGGGGAAGAGCAATTCTCCGGCTGCCTCCATCTGGTAAAGGCGATGCACCCCCGTTGTCGTCTCTTCCGACACACCGCGGATCCCCCCGGCGATTTTTCGCCATTTTCCCGGATCGCGTTTCAAAGATCGCCCGAGGCGTTCCATGATGATGGCCATCTCACGATGTTCCTGGGACTCGTCCAGCAGGGCCGGATTCTTTTCCACTTTGACGCCCTGATGGATCATGAGGGTCGCATCGCCGCCGTCATCGACCACGAGATCCGGACCGGAGCCGTCGGGCCAGGTCAGGGCCTGCTCCGTGCACCACCAGTATTCTTCGAGGGTCTCTCCCTTCCAGGCGAAAACAGCTGCGCAGCCCGATGCGGCAATGGCCGCGGCGGCGTGATCCTGAGTGGAAAAAATGTTGCAGGAAGCCCATCGGATATCGGCGCCCAGTATCTTGAGCGTCTCGATCAAAAGCGCCGTCTGAATGGTCATGTGCAGGCTGCCCATCACCTTCAATCCCTCAAGGGGTTTCTTGGGACCATATTTTTCACGGATCGCCATGAGGCCCGGCATTTCGTTTTCCGACAGGGAGATTTCCTTCCGTCCCCATTCGGCCAGGCCCATGTCGGCCACTTTATACGGTAAAGAGGTGTCCACTTCGAGGAAGTTCATCGTTTCCGCTCCTTTTATGCAGTTCTACACTCCCGGACACTTTTTTCACATCCGCTCCGTCCGGTTTTCCATTCAATCCGCTATACCGCCGCCGCCCTTTTCAGGACTTCCACCATGTCGGTCTGCTCCCATGGATAGTCTCCCAGGAAAAGGCTCCGGGGAATTTGACGGTAGATGTCCCCGTTGAGGAGGCCGAACTTTTCGATCATGCCCCGCGGGGAGAGATCGAAATACTCCTTGACGAGCAGAACCAGGTTGTTATCCGACAGAGTGCCCGTCCCAAAGGTGTTCACATAAACGGCAATGGGTCTCGCGATACCGATGGCATAGGCCAGCTGAACCGAACACTTTTTTGCGAGGCCTGCGGCGACGATATTTTTCGCCACGTAGCGTGAACCGAAGGTCGCCGAACAGTCCACCTTTTCCGGAGACTTGTTGACAATGGCGCCGCCCCCCAGCTGCGCACCGGGATAACCGCCGTAGAGCTGAACCACCAGTTTACGCCCCGTGACACCCGAATCGGCGGAACTGCACGAATTGACGGCCTGCCATTCTCCCGTGGGATTGAAGAGGAACTCAGTTCCGTCGTCCGCCCAGTCGCCGACGCAACTCATGGCAATCTGTTTCGCCATGGGCTCGATCCCCGGACGGTCGCTTTCCTTGACGCAGCGGTAATCGATGGCGTTGGACATGAGAACGGTCGAAACCCGAACGGGCATCCCCCGGTCATTGTACTGCACGGTAATCTGGCCTTTTCCGTCAGGCGCGAAGACCGGATTGCCGCAGGTTTCGAAGCAACGCATCATCTTGCTGACCAGGACATAGGGCAGGGGCAGCAACTCCGGGGTCTCGTCGCAGGCAAATCCGTAAATGATCCCCTGATCGCCGGCACCGATTTCCTTGTACTTGCCCAGGTCCGCCCGGGTACCCTGGTTGATGTCCGGAGACTGGGGAATGATCGTGTTCAGAATCCCCATGGAATTACCGTTCAAGCCCAGGTTGGAGTCGCTGTACCCGATGGACAGAACCGTGTTTCGGACAATCTTCTCGATATCGACGTAAATACGGGTGGCGACCTCTCCCCCGACAATGCACAGGCCCTTGCCGAGAAAAACCTCCAGCCCGCAATGGGGCATGGTGTCGATCGTCATACCGGTACGAAGCTCTTCATCGATAATTTCCGCAATGATATTCGCGGCGATCATGTCGCAGACAATATCCGGATGTCCGATTTTGACGCTTTCCGATGTAATATTCATGCAGATTCTTTCCTTTCCCTTGTTATTTGATATCTCCCCCGGCCGATTGTTCGCCTCCGTTCGCCCTGTTTTTGGGTGGAACAATCCCAGCCGAAATGATCAATGTAAACGCCTCCTCGACCGTCATATCCATCTCAATGACCTCACTTTGTTTCACCATCACAAAAAAACCCGTGGTAGGGGTCAGGGCCAGTGGGACAAAGACACCGACATAATCCTGATGCCCGCCGGCGATCCTGGAAAACACTTGTTCCGGCGAGCCGGTGACGAATCCGATACTGTACAAGCCCTTTCCCGGGTACTCGATCAGGACGACCTTTCTGAAACTGCGGCTCTTGCCGACAAAAAGGCTGTTGAAGATCTGCTTGATCGCCAGGTAAATACTCCGGACGATGGGAATCTTTCCGAAGAGGCCTTCACCGGTCTTGACGAGCATATTGCCCACGTAGCTTTTCGTGATGAGACCAGTGATCAAAATAAGCAGAACGGTAAAAATGATCCCCAACCCCGGCACGTGGAATCCCAAAAGGGCGTCCGGTTCATACCGGTCGGGAATGATCTTCAAAAGACCGTCCATGACATCGATGATGAAAAAAAGAATATAGAGGGTCAGCCCGATGGGGATGATAACGGCAAGCCCGGTAAGAAAAATATTTTTGAGTCGTTTACCCAATCGCGATCCCATTTTAGCACCCATGATTCCCTAGCAAATCGCCCCGGCAATTTCAAGGTCTATTAAAAAAAGGGCACCCCATAAACCATGCGGCATGCCCTTCATGATCGGATATGAATGATGCGAACCGGTCAGCCCGTAATTTTCTTGATCTTGTTCTCGCCGTCAAGCAGGACACAAGTCGGTTTCCAGCCCTTGGTTTCGCTCTCATCGACCATCGCATACGTCGCGATGATGATGATATCTCCCTTGGAAACCTTCCGCGCGGCCGCGCCGTTGAGACAGATGACCCCCGAACCTGCCTTGCCGGTAATCGCATAGGTTGTAAATCGCTCCCCGTTGGTGACATTGTAGATGGCAACCTTCTCGTACGGAACGATGTTGGATGCCTCCAGCAGATTCTCATCAATCGAAATGCTTCCCTCGTAATGCAGATCCGCATCCGTCACAACCGCTCTGTGGAGTTTGGATTTCATCATAAACCGTTGCATGGCAACTCACCTCTTCGACACTTAAAGTTTACCGACCTTCCGGATAGGGGATATCCAGAACCTCTCCGAACACATGGTTATCGATCAATCTCGTCTTCCCCACCTTGACGGCCAGGGCGATAAAGGTATCGACACCGACGTGCTGCGCCTCCTCAATCGTATCCACACAACTTATCTTGGCGTAGTCAATCCGGGTATGCGGATAAGATTCGATATAACGGGTCACCTCGGCAAGAACCTTCCCTGCATCGGTTTCTCCCGCTTCAAACATTTTTTTTGCCAGGAACAGGGAACGGCTGAGCGACAGGGCCGATTCACGCTCTTCCTCGCTCAGATAGACATTGCGGGAACTCATGGCCAGGCCGTCGTGTTCCCTTGTGGTCGGCATTCCGATCACGTCGATATCCATGTTCAGGTCCCGGATCATGGTCCTGATCGTTACCAGCTGCTGAAAATCCTTTTTTCCGAAAACGGTCACATGGGGTTTCACGATGTTGAAAAGCTTCGTGCAGACCGTGGCGACGCCTCGGAAGTGCCCCTGCCTGGCAGCTCCGCAGAGATTTTTCGTCACCCCTTCCACATCGACGTAAGTCTGATAGCGGGGAGGATACATGCCCTCGTTATCGGGGAAGAAAATTGCATCGACGCCGACCTCTTCCGCGAGGGTCCGATCCCGCTCAAAATCACGGGGATACTTGTCCAAGTCTTCCGCGGGACCAAACTGGGTCGGGTTGACAAAGATGCTGATCACCAGGTAGTCCCCTCTTTTACGGCCCTCCCGCATCAGATCCAGATGGCCTTCGTGGAAATACCCCATCGTCGGCACGAAGGCGATCCGTTTCCCCTGTTCACGGAGCCGATTTGCCTTATCCTGCATGTCCTTTACCGTGTTGAATATTTCCAAAATATTTCTCCTTCGGGCACAAAAAAACCTCCTCGTCACAAGACGGGAGGTAAAAACATGCAACCTTGAATCTTCCTACCTTTTCCGTCTCAGTCCGAAGCTGGATCCAAGCGGCGATTGGGCATTTACCAGATGGCCATACCTTTGTCAAGAAATTTGTTTGTGCCGCCGGCGGCACATTTTCGACACCCCCGCAAGACGCTCAAAAAACGATCCCGTTTGAATTGGAATTGGAGTGGGGCCGTAAGGACACGGGCGCCTGCGGGTTCCTGAAACGTACCGGCGTGGGATGCCCCTTCCCGTTCCACCGGACATGTATCGACCCGCCACTCCATCCCGCAATGCAGGTTCGGAACCGCAATTTGCAGGAGAGAGGATTTTATGGATTCAAGAGAAAAGAAGCTTTCGCGCCGAAACGGCATTATGCTATAAGTACAAGTAATTATAAGTCATACTTTGGGGTAAATCAGAAGGATCACCAGGCTTAACCGTCTATTGAAAGAAACGCCGGCATCGAAGAAATAAAGAAGGTTTCAAAAAAGTCTACCTGACGACTTTTATGGGATTGGATGCGGATTGATGGCCCCCCTCCCGGATGATTTCCGATAGGATGGGGAAAGACGACCACAAATTTCCAAGGAGGCAAAAAAATGATTGAGAAATCGATTGATGATGCGAAATTTTGGGTGTCTAAGGCAATTTCGTACTACAAGGTACAGGGAAGGGAAAAATCATTGGCTGAGTTCTCGAACCCGAAAGGCCTTTTTACCGCAAACGAAATGTATATTTTTGCAATGACTCTTGATGGGATTGTCGTTGCACATGGTGCAAATAAAAGGCACATTGGACGTGACTTCACAGAAATAACCGATTCGAAGGGGGAGAGATACTTTCAAGAAGTGATCGAGATCGCAAATTCTGAAGGGAATGGTGTCGTGGAATATTGGTGGATTAATCCATCCACGCAGCATATCGAGCCCAAGAACCTATATTTTGAAAAAGTTGACGATATCATTATTTGCAGTGGAATTTATGAATGAATCAGACCAACGACTCCCCCGGAACGACCCCGGAATCCTCGTTCTCTGCGCAGGCATTTCCCGGTCATGCGCGCCTTGAGGCCGCTTACAGCAAGTGATCCCGGATGTTGAGAATCAGCGAAACCGTACCTGCCAGTAGGGTTGAAATGACGGTAGCCTTTTCGACACGCCCGGGGTCAAAGGTCATCGCGGGCAACTTTGCCAACCAATAATAGATATAATTGCACTCGGGGCGTCCTTCCCCCAGTTTTTCCTTGACCGTCCAGTGGAACTCCGTTACGGGGCAATACCCCATGCCCATCCAAAGGCCGAGGCCATACCAGGAGCCGAGGGTCAGAACGATCCACGCCAGATGATATAACCGCCATGGCCCCCACAGCCAGCCGAGCAGTGTAAAGCTGATGATGCAGGCGTGAAGGACGTGGAGCATGAAATTCAAGAGCGGATAAAGCCGGTGCATGTAGTGGTTATCCCCAGGTCACCGGGCATTCCGCGGCAATTCGGTCGCCATGGAACAAGACCTTCTCGAAGGCCAGCACATATTGATCCAGCAATTCCCTCGTCGCATTGGGAAACGAGGGAAGCCTCAGAAGTGTATCGCTGGAGGCTTCGATACGGGGGAGCGCCTGGAGCGGATAATGCGGCGGCGCCATGTCTTTCTCCGGTCTCATGATACGCAGGAAAGCGCCTTCCGTAAAAAAAGGCTGCTGGTGCAGGAGCGGATACCGCGGCATTGCGGCTCGGCAATCCTCGGCCTGCAGTGCCCTGATGAGCAGCGAGACCGGCATCCTGATTTCGGCTTTTCTGACGCGGACGATAAATTCAAAATAAACTCTCTTGATGTGCGCCGGGGGAAGGAAGGTGTCGAACCCGAGGGATTCCAGGCGCCGGGAGAGGTATTCCAGGTTGTCGTTGCGCTTTTGGTTATTTTCACCGAGGCGCGCCAGTTGTCCTCGTGCAATCGCCGCGGATACGGGGGCGATGCGAGTCTTGACGCCGTAGCTGGTGGCGGCAAAGCGTCGGGCGGGTGTTTCCAGCTCGATGATGCGCGTAATATCCCCCAGGCAGATCGCCCGCTCGTAGTATTGATAGTCGCGGCATAAAAACATGCCCCCTTCGCCTGCCGGCGCCAGTTTGCCGCCTTGCAGGCTGAATACCGCAACATCGCCAAGCGTACCGCACATCCTGCCGCGCCACCACGCGCCCTGCGCGTGTGAGGCGTCCTCGATAATTTTCAAATGATGCCTCTCACAGACATCCAGAATCTCCGTCATCTTGGAAGGCATTCCCCAGAGATGCACAACCACCACGGCGCGCGTCCTCGGCGTGATCTTTTTTTCCATATCCCGTGGATCCAACCCGAGCCGCTCGTCTTCGCTTTCGCAAAAGACCGGGACGATGCCCAGCCACACCATGGGCAGCACGGACGCCCAGAAGGTGGCAGACGGAACCAGGACCTCGTCGCCGGCCTGGAGATCAAGCGCAAAGAAAGCGGCCAAAAGCGCCGCCGTTCCGTTGCAGTGCGCCAACGCATAGGGCATGCCGGTGAAGGCACGATAATCCGCTTCAAGCTCCCGGATCACGGGATGAGTCGAGATATCCCCGTCACGCAGGATATTCAAGACGGCCTGCTCATCCTCGGAAGTGATGACGGGCCAGCGATTGGCTTCTTTCTGTTCCAGGGTGACTGCCTTATTCCCGCCAAGGATGGCCGGGATTTCCCGCTTCAAAACAACCATGCCAAGACCCTCCTTCGTCAATTATATTGTGGACAATGCTCTCTCGCGCCTCCGCCCGACATTTGCGGCATACCGAGCGACTTCTTCTTCAGCTGCGGAGAGGTTTCCGCCGTTGATCTCCGCGGCTATCCTTTCTAAAAGGGGGCGATTCTCTTGATGCAACCCCAGGCCATCCTGAGGAATCCATTGACTGATGTTGGTGCGTCTCCTCAGATAATCATCCAGGGTGCAGCAAAATTCATAATCCCGGCAATACGCCGGCGAGGGAATCCGCTCCTCCATTCCCTCAAATTGAAACCATTCTAATTCCGTCTGCTGCGCGATGCGTATTCTTTCCGGTGCCGGCAGCCGCCTTGATGCGGCGTTCGCCACCTTTTGCGCCATGGTCAGGCAACCGGTGATCTTTCCCCCATAGCATGAAATCCAGGGTCTTACCGCGTCGGGCACGACCTGCTGTTTCCTGGAAAGATCCAACGGATACCGGTCATTGCGGTATCCGCGGGGCACCGCAAGAGGCCGAATGCCGCAACGAAAAGAAACGACGTCCTCTTTTTTCAAGGTATGGGAGAAACGCTTATGGTAATGCTCCAAGAGAAAATTGACGTCGGCGGCCGTCACATCGAAGCCCTCTTCGATGCTATCCACGGCCGTCTCTGTCGGTCCCCAGAGAGCAACCGGGCCCCACGGAATCAGGTTGATGACATCTCCATGTTCGCCAAGATCGAACACGAGCAGCGTTTCGTGCAGAGGCGAACGGTTGATGATTAGAAAAGCGCCTTTGCTCAGGGCATGGCGCACCGGGGATTGGATGCCGAATCGATGATTGACCTCATCCGTCCACACACCGGTGCAATTGACGATCATCCTGGTTTGTACGGGATAGGTCTTTCCCGAGAATTTATCTTCGATATCCAAATGCCAGCAGCGATCACGAGGGTGATACTCACCGTGCGGCTCGCAGTAATTCAACGCGATGCAATCGGTCTTCAGGAACGGGGTAATCCACTTCAGGACAAAACGGGCGTCCGAATCCACAAGCACGGCTTCTTCAAAAGTAAAGGAGCCGTCGACCACATTGTCTTTAAGAAGGGCCCGCTCGGGGAAAAGCGCCTCGTGTCGCGGGCGCTCCCGGCGCAACAAACTGATCAGCCAGTAAAACCATAGCGCTCCATAAGTCACAAACCTGTTCCGTCCACCGTTGTGCAAAGGCAGATACCGAAGGGCCCGCGCAACGACCCAATCCGGCATCTCTTCTATCATCCGGTCGCGATCCCGGCAAAGATGATGAACGGTGAGGAAGTCCATGTTGCGCAAATAGAGCAGGCCGCCCCAGATCATCATGGCCGAGGTCTGGCTGGTCCCGCACGCAAAATCCCCTCTGTCCAGAAGCAGCACCCGGTGTCCCTGGCGGCAAAGCTGATGATAAACGCAGGCCCCGTTTATACCGCCCCCGAAGATTGCCACATCGAATTCCGGGCGTCGACTCAATCGATCAAAACTGTTCCAGCGATTTTCCGTTTTCATGCCTGATCAAGGTGATGAAGCAGTCAAAAGTCAAAAAGGCGCTCCACATGTTATCCCGAGCGAACGAGAAAGATCTGATACAAGAGATTGATCGTTGCCGCTGCCCCCCAATCGCTACTGCTGTCATACCGGCGTGAGCGGGTATCATAATTTGCTGAACATGCCGGATTCCCTACCGTACGACCCTTGCACGGAATGACAAAATCGATGTTTTTCCACTTTTTACGCGACCATTGATTCTATATTAATTTAACTTTTTTTAGCAAATGTATCCAGCAGTTTAACTCTACTCCGCTCATGGGAAGTTTCTCATCGGTATCGGGCAAATCCATTTTCCCGGAATGGCGAATGACATTCGCATACCGCTTTCTCTCTCAACGATCACCTCTTTGATTTCGATTCCGCTGTTGGGTCGGACCGAGTCAGTATCGGATTGATCATGATTTACCGAAGCGGGACGGTCGGGAGGATTCTCACCCCTTTCCACCGGCGGTGAACGGAGCAGTCTCCACTGTCTCTCCTTTGTAGAATCTTCGTTCACTTCATGAAACGGCGATTTTCTTTAGAGTCTTATCGATATGCTTCCGTTATTCTTATCCTTCCCTTTCCATCTTTTGGCCCGGAAGGGGAAAAAGACCGGCCTTCCTGTCAGGGCTGGTGCCAGCTCTGGGCCAGGATGTTGATATAGGCCTGGTCGCCCCGCATGGCGTTGTACTTCTGGAGCGCGTCCATGCCGGCGTCGTTGTTGATGGCGCTCATCGTATCGACGATGGTCTCGATATCCGAACGGGTGATGTAGTAGCCGTCCGAGACTTCCAGGCGCTCGATGCCATAGTTCGTACATTGGAACTGGTTCGTGATTCTCGTATAGTTCGAATCGTCCAGGAACAGGTAGAGATCGTCGTTCTGCTTTACAACCACCGGCTCGCCCCGGCCGATCCCGTCCGTCAGTTTCAGGACGTCCACATCCCCCGCCCGGAAGCCGTAATCGCCGATCGTATCCCGGCCGTCCGCCCGGCGGTACAGGTACGTGTCGCTCCCCCTGCCGCCATCCAGGGTATCGTCGCCGCCCCGTCCGTCCAGGATGTCGTTTCCGCCGCATCCCACCAGCATGTTGTTCGCGCCGTTGCCCGTCAGGACATTGTCCAGGCCGTTGCCGATCCCCCGGATGGGGCTGTTGCCGGTCAACCTCAGGTTCTCCAGGTAGCCGCCCAATGCATAGGATACACAGCTTTCGACCGTATCCATGCCGCCTGAATACTCGTCGAAGACCCTGTCGCAGCGGCTGTCCACGACATAGGTATCATCCCCGGAGCCCCCGAGCATGATGTCCATCCCGCTTCCTCCGTCCAGGCGGTCGTTGCCGGCGCCGCCAAGAAGACAGTCGCGGCCCGTACCGCCCTCCAGGGTATCGTCGCCGCCGCCCCCATAAAGAAGATCGCAGCCTCCCTTGCCCGTCATGATATCGGATGCATCCGTTCCGCTCAGAAAATCGTTCCCTTCCGTCCCGGTGATGCGATTCGCCATCATGCTTTCAATGTCTGAGCGGGACAGGGTTCTCCCATCCGCAAAGGCCACGGCATCGAGGGTATAACGGCTCCCCGAAAACCAGTCTTTCACGGTGACGCCGTCGGCGGTGTCCCGGATCCGCATGACCAGATCGTTCCCGGAACGGTCAAACGACAGGTTCTCCTGCACAATGCCCGTGCCCAATTCGAGGCGGTTGATGTCCGTCCCCGAAGGATCGTCGTCGCTTAGGATATCCATCCCGTCCCCCAAGCCAAAATGGTAGGTGTCGCTGCCCTCGCCTCCGTTCAGGGTATCGTTGCCGGCATCGCCCCTGAGGGAATCGTCACCCGAACCGGCCCGGATCACATCGTCGCCTTCGCCGCCGGAGAGGATGTCGTCCCCGGCACCCGTTTCAATGACGTCGTTTCCCGCCAGGGCCGTGACGCGGTCGGTCACGTTCGTTCCCTCGATCCGATCGTCGCCCGGCGTACCCGTCATGTCAAAACCGCGGCCAATCAACCCGTCATAGGTCAGGACCGTCCCGTCCGCAAATACGAAACGATTCACCGCACGCGTCCCGTAAACGTCGTCCGGATTGAAATTATCCAGGCGCAGCCCATCGCCGGAGTCGCCGATGCGGATGAGCAGGCTGCCCCGATCCAGGCGCAAATCACCGGAGGCAATCCCATCACCAAAGACGACTTCATTCCCCTCCGCCTCCGATGCCGAGTCGTGCAGGGTATCCACGCCGTCGCCCGGGTTGAAAATGTACCGGTCGTCCCCGGCGCCGCCGGACAGAATGTCGTCGCCCGGCCCGCCAATCATCGTATCGTTTCCGGCACCACCATCCAGGGTATCGTTGCCTGCAAACCCGTACAGGGTATCGTTGCCGCCCAGGCCCTTTATCGCATTGTCCTCACCGTCTCCCTTCAGGATGTCGTCGCCTTCCGTCCCCTGTGAACTCATCATCTGCAGGATCGTATTCACATCCCACTCCGTCCCGTCGGCAAACCGGATGTTCTCCACCCGCCACATACCGGTTTCGTTGAACCAGCGATAGACACTCAACTCATCATCCGTCCCGTTTATCGACAGGATCAGGTTATCGTCCCGGCGGGTCAACCGGATGTCCGACGGTGCGATACCGCCGCCAAAGGAAACGGTATCGGT
>Ga0116183_1001129_pt1 | contig 30868 bp, 21 predicted proteins | sample AD_UKC078_MetaG_FD_89753 | JGI IMG/M metagenome (GOLD analysis project Ga0116183, IMG submission 89753) | Active sludge microbial communities of municipal wastewater-treating anaerobic digesters from USA - AD_UKC078_MetaG | ecosystem: Engineered > Bioreactor > Anaerobic > Digestate | place: USA...
AACGAAAACATCATAGTCGCGTATAGGTTTAACGTCAATCTGCGATCCGGGAAGGAAAGCTTCAATACCGAATACGTCAACAATCATTCCGCCCTTGGTACGGCATTTTATATAACCAGTAATTATTTCGTCATTTTCGAGTGCAGCATTGACGCGCTCCCATGAGTTTATTGCCCGTGCCTTCTTATGTGAAAGTATAAGCTGTCCTCTTTTATCCTCCTGGCTTTCAACGTAGACTTCAACTATATCGCCAACTTTCAGGCCGGGATTATAACGGAACTCGTTAAGGCTCACAACACCTTCAGATTTGTAACCAATGTTTATCACTACTTCGCGCGACGTCATCTGTATAACTGTTCCTTGTACCACTTCATCAACTGCAATAGTCGACAGAGTCTCGTCGTACATTGCTTCATACTCCTTATGTCTCGGAGAAGTTTTCACCCCCTCATCTTCAAATGCATCCCAGTCAAAATCTTCGTTTGACAATACGCTGGGAGTCCGGACTCCCTTTTCAGGATCTCTTTCTTTTCTGATTTTCTTTGACCTGCCTTCTTCAGTATCCACTCCAACTGAACCAGAATCAACAGATATTTCCGATTCTGACTTCTGGGTTTCAACTGCAACTTCAGTTTTATCCTGTTCTATAACTTTTTTTGGTGCTTTTGCCTTAATGGTAACTACATCCTCCTCAGGCATATCAATCTCTTCAAATGCCTCTTCAATAAACTTGCCCTTAGTTTCCTTAACTTTGTTTTTTCTTATTGGTTTTAAAACATCGTCTGCGTCCTTTTCCAAGATCTCTTTCCTGACAGCTTTTTTCTTGTTTTCACTCATGATTTGATTTTAAAATTTCTAATAATTAATAAGTTAGACATTATTTTGATAAAATTGGTGTGCAAAGATAGATTATATATTTGAAATTTGATACAATAAATATAAGATTTTCAGTCATCTTTGCTTGTTTTACAATCTCGGGTGAACTATTATCTTTGCATATGATGATTGTTAAAATTACCTGAAACATTTTCAATAAATGAAAATAGCCGTAATAGGCACCGGATATGTAGGACTGGTAACAGGAACGTGTTTTGCCGATAGCGGAGTGACCGTTACTTGCATTGATAATGACAAGGAGAAGATAAGGCAGCTGAAGAACGGAGTAATACCTATCTATGAACCGGGCCTTGAGAGTATGATAAAAAGCAATTTCGGAAAAAAAAGACTTTTTTTCTCTTCAGACATAGCTGAAGGCATCAAAGATGCCGAAATTGTTTTCATAGCTGTCGGAACTCCTTCAGAAAGTGATGGAAGTGCCGATCTCACTAATGTACTGTCAGCAGCAAGGGAAATTGGCAGATCCATGACTGACGATATTGTAATAGTTATCAAAAGCACAGTTCCTGTCGGTACATCTAAAAAAGCAAGAAAGGTTATCCAGGAAGAGCTTGACAGAAGAAAGGCAGATGTGTCATTCGACATGGCTTCAAACCCGGAATTTCTGAAAGAGGGTGCTGCTATTGAGGATTTCCAGAGACCTGAAAGGATAGTAATAGGGGTAGATAATGAAAAGACCGGGAAAATAATGAAAAAGCTTTACATGACTTTTGTTCTTAATAATCATCCGATCTACTTCATGGATATTGCTTCCGCTGAGATCACTAAATATGCCGCAAACGCAATGCTCGCAACACGCATCAGCTTTATCAATGAGATTGCTAATCTGTGCGATCTCCTGGGAGCGGATATAAACAATGTCAGAAAAGGGATTGGAAGCGACTCAAGGATAGGTAATAAATTCCTGTATCCAGGACCAGGATATGGCGGATCATGCTTCCCAAAAGATGTAAAGGCAATTATCAAAACTGCTCATGAGAATGGCTACGAGCTAAATGTAATCAAAGCCGTCGAAAAAGCTAATGAATATCAAAAGAATGTGATATTCAATAAGATATCTGCTTTTTTCAATAACAAACTAAAGGACAGGGTGTTTGGGATATGGGGATTGTCTTTTAAGCCTAGAACTAACGACATAAGAGAATCTCCATCCATTTACCTGATCGAGAAACTTCTTGAAAATGGTGCTGTTGTTAAAGCCTACGATCCTGCCGCAATGGCAGAGACAAAGAAAAGGCTGGGCAATCGGATAATCTATGCATCTGATCAGTATGAGGCATTAAGGGGTGCAGATGCTATGGCGCTGATGACTGAATGGTCTGAATTCCGTCTTCCTAACTTCAACACCATAGCTAATCTTATGAATGCTAAAGTAATCTTTGATGGCAGGAATATTTATGATCCGGCAGAGCTTAAAAAAAGAGGCTTCGTATATTTTGGGATTGGAAGAGGGTAGCTTAATAGGTCGTGCAGGTCGTGCAAGTCGTGCAGGTCTTGCAGGTCGTGCAAGTCGTGCAAGTCGTGCAGGATACGTATCCGACGGAAGGAGGAGACATGGTCCCGAGAGCAAAGCGACTCGGGATCTTAAACGACTTGAACAACTTGTATGACAGTAAAAAAATGACTGATAAAACTTAAATTCAATATAAATGAAAGGCATTATTCTGGCAGGCGGAATGGGTACAAGACTTTACCCGATAACAAGTACCATCTCGAAGCAGATGTTGCCGGTGTATGATAAACCGATGATATACTACCCGCTATCGGTACTCATGCTGGCAGATATCCGTGACATCCTTATTATATCGACTCCGCGCGATCTTCCCGGTTTCAAGGCACTCCTTGGAGATGGACACTCATTAGGACTAAGTTTCAGCTATATTGAACAAACAAAACCTGAAGGTCTTGCCCAGGCTTTCATTCTGGGAGCTGATTTTATAGGTTCTGACACTGTCTGTATGATACTTGGCGATAATATCTTTTACGGCCATGGCTTCGGAGACACACTTCGGAGTACAGCCAGGCTGAAGAAGGGAGCATGCATTTTTGGCTATTATGTAACCGATCCTGAAAGATACGGGGTTGTTGAGTTTGATAAGAACATGAAAGCCATCTCAATAGAGGAAAAACCCAAAAAACCTCGCTCTAATTACGCTGTTACAGGCTTATATTTCTACGATAACACTGTCGTTCAAAAAGCTGCACAGCTTAAGCCATCGAAAAGAGGCGAGCTGGAGATCACTGACCTTAACAGGCTGTACCTTGAAGAGGGAAGCCTCCAAATAAAAGAGATGGGACGCGGGATGGCCTGGCTTGACACAGGCACCTATGAGAGTCTTTTACAGGCTGCCAATTTTATAGCTACACTCGAGCAAAGACAGAGTTTGAAGGCATCTTGTATTGAAGAAATAGCATATAAACGTGGCTTCATCAATAAAGAACAACTGATTGCCCTGGCTGAACCGGTAAGTAATAGCCAATATGGCAAATACCTCTTGAGAATAGCTTCAGAAGAAATAAGTGTTTAAGAAGGGTTCAAATAAGAATTACTATGGAGATTATTGAAACAGGATTTAAAGGACTCGCGATCATAAAGCCGTCGGTATATGTCGACAGCCGGGGCTATTTCTTTGAAAGCTTCAGTATAAAGAGTTTCCGGGATGCAGGCATCTCTTTTTCGCCTGTTCAGGATAACGAATCAATGTCGAGCAAAGGTGTGATAAGAGGACTTCATTACCAGCTCAGACCCTATGATCAGGCAAAGCTTATAAGAGTTGTTTCCGGAAAGATTTTTGATGTTTCCCTCGATATTCGAAAAGACTCTAAAACTTATGGGAAATGGTTTGGCATTGAACTGGATTCGGAAAATAAAATCCAGCTATTGATCCCAAAAGGATTTGCACATGGGTTTTCCGTACTTGCCGACAGGACTGTGATACAATATAAGGTAGATAATTTTTATAACAAGGCATCTGAAAGAGGCATATTGCTGAGCGATCCCGCACTTAACATTGACTGGAGACTTGAAGACGCTCCCAGAATAATAAGTGAGAAAGATATGATCAACCCGCTTTTTAGCAAAGCCGATAATAATTTCTGAAATAAACTTAACAGCAGTGGCAGTCATACTTATAACCGGAGCAAAAGGACAGCTGGGCAGCGAGATAAATGAAGTTTCCAGAAAGTACATGGGCTATGATTTCATCTTCACCGATATCGACACCCTTGATATTACAGACAGGCAGAAGACATTTGATTACATTCAACAGATCAGACCTGACTGGATAATTAACTGTGCCGCATATAACCTGGTAGATAAAGCTGAAAGTGAAGCTGATAAAGCTATGCTCATAAATGCAGGGGCTGTCAGGAATATTGCTGATTCCCTGGCAGGATCAGAATGTAAATTCATACACATCTCAACCGATTATGTTTTTGACGGTAATTCAAATGTTCCGTATGATGAGAATTCCAGGGCAAATCCTGTAACAAGTTACGGAAAGTCGAAACATGAAGGTGAACTGGCTGCCCTTACCCACAACAGAAGCATGATTATCAGGACTGCATGGCTCTATTCATCTTTCGGCAGCAATTTTACCAAAACCATAATAACAAAAGCCAGGGAAAAAGACATGCTCAAAGTAGTCTTTGATCAAATCGGCTCTCCGACTTATGCCGGTGATCTGGCATCAAGCATCATAAACATAATTGCACTTGTAATAAGAAATAAGCTTACTTTTAATCCGGGGATCTATCATTACTCAAATGAAGGTGTCTGTAGCTGGTATGATTTTGCAGAAGCTATTGTAAACGAAGCCGGTATATCATGCAAAATAGTTCCGATCCGGAGCAAAGACTTTCCTTCTGCAGCCAAAAGACCATTTTACTCTGTTCTTGATAAAAGTAAAATAAAAGAAACATACTCCATTGAGATACCTCACTGGAGATCAAGTCTTAAAAATTGTATTAAATTAATGTAAAAACTATCTCATATGTTATCATTAAACAATATTAAAAAGAAAGCCAGCACCTGGTTGGGAGAAGAGTTCAACGAAGAGACACGAAAAGAAGTCCGTGAAATGCTCGATAATGATGAAAAGAAACTTATTGATGCGTTCTATCAGGATCTGGAATTCGGCACTGGTGGTCTGCGAGGAATCATGGGTGCCGGGACCAACAGGATGAACATCTACACCCTGGGAATGGCCACGCAGGGTCTTGCAAACTATATAATAAAGCAGTTTGGCAACAAAGGCATAAGGGTTGCGATCGCATATGATTGCCGTAATAACAGCCATTACTTTGCCGAAACAACTACTGACATATTCACTGCTAACGGATTCGATGTCTACCTTTTTGAATCACTAAGGCCTACACCGGAACTTTCATTTGCAATAAGACATTATAAATGCCATAGTGGGGTAGTTATAACTGCTTCACATAACCCGCCTGAATACAACGGATACAAAGTCTACTGGAATGATGGCGGACAGGTTGTTGCGCCACATGATGAGGCAATTATTGAGGAAGTCCGTAAGATAAAATCTGTCAATGATATAAAATTCAAAGGCGACAAATCCAAAGTAAGGATGCTCGGAAAAGAAACAGATGACGCATTCCTTAAAGAAATGCTTACAATAAGCATTAATCCTGAACTGATCAGGAAACATTCCGATCTCGGTATTGTATATACACCTATTCATGGTACGGGAATAAAGCTTGTCCCTCCTGCCCTGAGATTATTCGGGTTCAGAAATATTATAACCGTTGCAGAACAGGAACAACCCGATGGCAATTTCCCGACTGTCAAATCGCCAAATCCTGAAGACCCTGAAGCACTGAAACTTGCAATAGAAACTGCTATAAGGAACGGATCAGACATAGTAATGGCAACAGACCCGGATGCTGACAGGCTGGGAATTGCTGTAAAGAACAAGGAAGGTGATTTTATTATGCTGAACGGAAATCAGACTTGTGTTTTGCTTATTTACTATATTCTCTCACAGTACAAAGAGAAAAATAAATATCTCGGCAATGAATATATTCTAAAGACAATAGTCACAACTGACCTTCTTGACAAAATAGCTGAGAAATACAATGTTGAATGCTTCAATCTTCTCACTGGATTTAAATTCTTTGCCGAGCTGATAAGAATGCTTGAAGGAAAGAAAAAATTCATTGGAGGAGGTGAAGAGAGCTACGGTTTTCTCCCGGGTGATTATGTAAGAGATAAAGATGCAGTTGCTTCATGTGCGCTTGTTGCAGAAGCCGCTGCATGGGCGAAGAGCAGGGGAAAAACATTATTCGACATACTTATCGATATTTATCTTGAGTTTGGCCTCTATAATGAAAAACTGGTAAATATCGTACGTAAGGGTGCGAAAGGAGCAAATGAGATAAAGGAAATGATGAGAAACTACAGAAGTAATCCGCCCAAAAAGATTAACAATAACAATGTACTCAGGATCAGCGATTATGAGACACTGACAACAACTGATTGCCTTACAGGTGAAAAGACCGGGATCAAGCTGCAAAAATCAAATGTCCTTCAGTTTTTCCTTGAAGACGGCAGCAAGATATCTATAAGGCCTTCCGGCACTGAACCGAAGATCAAATTCTATTTCAGTGTAAATACAAAACTTGAATCGGCATCTGCTTATGATGATACAATGAAGCTTCTCGACGAAAGAATTGAAGGGATAATAAATGACATGAAGCTGAAATAATCCATTTTTCATCACGAAGAACACGGATTACAAACATGTTATGTAACATAATATCCGCATTTGGAGGAATGATTTTTGTTTTGAGAATGCCCGGAATTTCCGGGCATTTATCACATGCTTGAATAAACAGTCTGTCAGATCATATCCGTATTCCTAATATCGCAACATCATCCACCTGATCGGCTGTTCCCTTCCATCTTTCAAATTCATTCAGAAGGATATTCTGCTGTTCTATCATGGGCCTGTAGTAGATTTCGGAAAGCAGTTTCCTCAGGTTTTGTTTTTTGAATTTGCCACCTTCCGGGCCACCGAACTGCGAAGTATAACCGTCAGAGAAGATATACAAAGTATCTCCCCTTGCCACCTTAATGACATGATTTGTGAAGGGTATCTCTTTGCCATAATGTATCCCTATGGGCATTCTGTCGGCCTTGTATTCCTTCAACTCCCCTCCCTGAAAAAGAAAAAGAGGATTAAAAGCTCCTGAGTACTGCAGTTTTGTCCTGTTCTTATCCAGAACACAGAAAGCAATATCCATTCCATCGGCAGCCTCACCGATTTTACCTTTCTGGTGAAGGGCTGTCATGGTTTTCTTCCTCAGGAGATTAAGCACCTCATTTGCTGCGAGATTTCCATTATTGGCAATAATCTCATTAAGTGTCGACATCCCCATTGTGCTCATGAATGCTCCGGGCACACCATGCCCGGTACAATCAGCTACAGTGAAAAAGATTGATTTGCTGTCCTCTCCAATCCAGTAAAAGTCTCCGCTTACAATATCCCGTGGTTTGAAAATTATGAAATAATCCGAAAACGCTTCTTTGAAATGATCTTCTTCCGGCAGCATTGCCATCTGAATTCTTCCGGCATACTCAATGCTCGATGTAATCTCCTGCTTCTGGGATTCGATCTCAAATGTCCTTTCCCTGACTTTATCTTCGAGCAGTTTATTCTTCATGACAAATTGCCTTTCCCTGTACTTTATAATAAATACAACAAGAGACAGAAGTAAGAGACCTGACAGCACATAAAAACCCAGGGTCTTTGTCAGGGGGGGCTTTATAGTGAATTTCACAGAATTTGGTTCAGAGATATTACCCCAGAGATCCCTGGCTCTCACCTGCAGAGTATACTCACCGGGTTTTGAAATTGTTCTGTCATACGTGGTTCTTTCAGACCAGGGTGACCAGTCATCCATGACCTTATTTATAATATACTGGTACTGGGTAGTATTCTGCTTAAGGTAACCCGGCGCTATAATATTGAAATTTATAGTATTATCCCCTCTCTCCAGGTTTACTTCATTAAGGGCAAATTTCATTCCTTTTCCGCTTGAAATGCTTTTAATGAATACATTGACTGAAGGATTCATGCCCATATAACGCTTGCGGTCTATACCATAGAGTTTGTTTTTACCGTCAATAATCCACAGGTTTTCCGGCTCAACGGTTATTGATACAACATCGTCAAAAATCTTGAGCAACGACAATTCCTTATCATCAACAGTCTGTTCCGTATTGAATGATTTCCATTCCCTCCCATGTTTGAAAAACCTATGGTTTGACAGGGGGGAAATGACCTCCAGATTTTCCGAAGAGCCCTGGGAAAAGGTTTCAAACCTGTCTGAGGAAGCATTGTAATAATTTATATCTGCTTCTGAAAAAATGAATATAGTGTCATTTATAAGATCCAGCATATAGCGCTCGGGAAAATCATTTGGCAGTGAATAGGGTATATAAGTGACATTATTACTGTTGTCTTGCAAATTAGCCTTATAAGCAGCATTATCTATTCCAAGCCATAGAGTTCTGCTATCTTTCTGAAATATTGAATAAACAGGATGATAAAATTCCTGGTCGGGCATTTCAGTTATCCATTTACCGTTCAGATAACTAACTGCGAAATAGCCATTATCACAACCGATCCAGTATCTGTTTCCGACAGGCAGCCATGATATGAAGTTAATATATCTGTTCTGAGTTATCAGAAATGCTTTATGGTCTTTGATGCTATATAGTCCCTTGTTAGTAGCAGCCAGTATGCCGTAGGGCGTTGAAACAAGCTGACGACATTTTTCACTCAGCCCCTCAACATTTTTGTATATATAATCAATTGATTTAAGCTGACTTATTGTCTTCAATGCATATTGCACCTCAGGCTTTTCTTCAGTAATTGCAGGTGTTTTTTCAGCTTCATCATCATCTCGTTGCCGGCCCAGAATCCTTGAAAAAATGCTTCTTCTTTCCTGCTGGGCATCCTTTCTGGTTTTAGCAATAATTTTTGTATCAATCTTTGGAATGGGCTGCTCTTTTTTAATAAGCACTTCAACTTCAGTATAGTTTTTCACTTCACTGAGATAATAAACTCCCTTGCTTGTAGCTACATATAGTTCATTATTATATGTAAGTACATTAGAAAGATTCCCCTGTAGACCGGGGAAAATACCATAATTTGATGCAGGCAAATTCAGATCTGCTCTTGTAAGACCATATTGATGGGATAGCCAAAGTCCTCCGGACTTGTCAAATCCTATAGCAAAAACCTCATCATCGGGGAGTTCACTTTGACTGTTTATTCTGAAAATTACTCTTCCGCTAAGTTTGTTGACAACTATTGCTCCTCCTTCAAGTGTTGAAAAAGCATAGGCAGTATCACCAAGAACAATGCCTTCGGAAAGGATGTTCTCCTCCAGATAATTGTCATCTTTTATATTGTAATCATAATGTTTTATTCCATCGAACAGTGATAATTTTCCGCTTCCCATCCCCAGCAGAACATTATTTCTGTCATACTCCAAAGAAAAGAGTATATCTTCATTCGCAGTCATATACCCTGTCACGATAGGAAATAATGTATCGCTGTCAATCCTGTGCAGTCCCTTCCGGAAAACATTAACGAATGCATTCTCCGGGGTAACAACAAATCCATTGAAAGGGTAGTCTGGTTTTGAATAGAGGATCATCTCAAATTCCTCTTCACTGAGATTAAACCTTATAAGTGCCTTTTCTCCGTAGAACCAGGCAATTGAATCACTGAAAACTATCCTTGTAATTACACCTATATCAATCAACTCACCTGAAAGTGAAATATAATTGTAAGATCCGTCCAGATCTTTTTCGAGATATCCAAAATTATTATTCCCGCCTATATATAATTTCCCATCACCGGGATTTCTTTTCATCGAGTAAGGAACAGTTGACAACCTAATAAGAGACCACTCCTCTCCGTCAAATGTCAGAACTCCCTTGCGGTTTGCAAAGAACATGACTCCATTTTCATCCTGGCAAATGGCCCAGTTCTGGTTTTCAATGTCTCTGCTCTCAGTATAATGAGTAAGGAGGGGTGAGCCCTGTTGTGCAGCAAGCGCTACCAGGGCAGCTAAAAATATAAAAAACAAGGTGGCCCTTTTCATCTAATAAGAAACCAGAATTGACTTTCACTTTCAGAAGCCTAAAATTAACAGAATTTTTTAATTAACAATGTAATTAATTATCCAAAAAACAGGTAGGCGATCAGGATGGCTGTAGTAAATCCCACAAGATCAGCCAGAAGGCTGCATCCCACTGCATATCTTGTGTTTTTAATGCCAACAGAACCAAAATATACTGCAATAATATAGAATGTCGTGTCAGTAGTACCCTGCATTGTACAGGCCAGTCTTCCTATGAACGAATCAGGTCCATAAGTAGTCATGGCATCGATCATCAGGCCTCTGGCCCCACTACCGCTGAGAGGCTTCATAAAAGCAACCGGCAAAGCTCCTGTGAATCTTGTATCAAAACCAAGCCAGTCAAAGAATACGGCAATACCCGATATTATAAAATCCATAGCCCCCGATGCACGAAAAATTCCGATAGCAACCAAAACAGCTACAAGAAAAGGAATGATTTTCACTGCAATATTGAAACCTTCCTTTGCACCTTCGATGAAAGCATCATATACATTTACCTTTTTAATTATAGCAAGAATTATGAACAGAATTATTATCGAGATAAGGATGAAATTTGCTGTAAATGTCGATACTTCCGATATTTGGTCTTTCGGCAGGTTGGAGAAATAGATTACCATGCCTGCCACTATTGCTGTAAGGCCTCCGAGATAAGCCATTACAACTTTATCAAAAAGGTTGATCTTCTGTACAACAGCCACACTGATCATGCCAGTCAGCAGGGCACAGAAAGTCGAGATAAGAATAGGTATAAAAACATCAGCCGGGTTTGCTGCCCCTAGTTGTATCCTGTAAACGATAACACTAACAGGTATTATAACAAGGCCGGCAGCGTTCAATACAAGGAACATTATCTGTGCATTGGAAGCCGTATCCTTGTCAGGGTTGACCTCCTGCATCTCCTTCATTGCCTTGAGGCCAACAGGAGTTGCAGCATTATCAAGGCCAAGCATATTTGCAGCCAGATTCAGAACAATAGAACCATATGCCGGATGTCCCTTTGGAAGATCAGGAAAGAGTTTCTGAAACAATGGCTCAATTGCTTTTCCCAGAATTTTAACAACTCCTCCCTTCTCTCCCACTTTGAGCAATCCCATCCAGAGAGTCAAGGCGCCGGCCAGACCAAGAGATATCTCAAAACCCGTTTTGGCATTTACAAAAACTGCATTTACCAGATCATTGAAGATCTGCATATTACCAGTAAAAATCAGCTTCCCCAAAGCAACAATGAAGCCGATAAGGAAGAAGGCGATCCAGATATAGTTCAGAGCCATTTTAAAAATTTGATTACGAAGATAATTATTATAAGATAAATGTATAAAATAAGGGAAGCAAAAGTGGCTGGGACCAATTTGACTTGTAATTATTTTTAGATACATTTGTTATGACAAGAACAGAATATGGTGAGATTTACACCAGTAGAAATAATTCTTAAAATACGGAATCAGGAATCATCCCGGTAATCCTGACGTATGCAGAAGGACATTAAAACTTTATACTGAGAAGTCTGAAACTGAAACAATTAAGATCTTACATATTCATCTGTCGGGGAGCCTGAATTGAAAATAAACTAATAAAAACAAATCCAATGAAGAAAGTAAATATAATTCTGACCTGTTTATTATTCTTTTTTATCTGCATTCCATTAAAAGCACAGGATATAACTCTTCCGGCGCCGGATAAAAAAGGAGGTAAACCTTTAATGCAGGCCATCAACGAAAGGAAGAGCGCACGCAGTTATTCCCGGGAAAATCTGTCACAGCAGCAGTTATCCGATATTCTCTGGGCAGCCTGGGGTTATAACAGACCTGAACAAAAATTGAGGACCGCTCCATCAGCAATGAATTTACAGGAGATAGACGTATATGTTGCATTACCCTCAGGTCTTTATCTTTACGAAGCTTCTGCTCATAAGCTTATCCAGATAAACAATAAAGACATCAGGGAATTGACAGGTACTCAGGACTTTGTAGCTACAGCACTCTTAAACCTTATCTATGTGGCTGATATGGCTAAACTGAATCGAAGAGAAGGTGATACAATAAACGATGCGGATCTTCTCTGGTCATATGCGAACACCGGATTTATAGCCCAGAATGTATATCTTTATTGTGCCTCCACCGGCCTTATAAGTGTCATCAGAGGCCTGGTCCCGAAGGAGAAACTGGCCCCGGCCATGGGACTGAGATCAAACCAGGTGATAACACTTTCGCAGAGTGTCGGTTATCCCGGAAAATAGACCTGAATTATTTCTTTATTCCTGTCAGATCCTTTCAGGGATCTCCCTGATATAAATATCCCTGAAAGCCAGATCTGTTCCATGTGCCTGAAGCTCAACAGGGCCTTTTGGAAATATAGGGATGCTCCTGTCCCAGTAATTCTCCATCGTAACATCATCAACAACAAGTTCGCCATTAAGCCAGACGGAAACTTTCTCTCCGATCATCAGTATTCGAAACGAATTCCACTCTCCGGCAGGGTTATCTGCAACCTTAAGGGGATTTGAGATATTCTTCTCATTGTTATAAAGACCGCCCGAACCAATTTCAACTCCCGAATCTGTTCTCTGTATATCCCATATCTGCACCTGGGGTGATCCCCTGAGATAAATACCACTATCGCCTCCCTTTGATATTTTCCAGTCAACAAGAAGTTCAAAATTACCATATTCTTTAACCGAACAAAGATTGTCTCCTTCTCCGCTGAATATGATACATTCGTCTTTAACGCTCCAGTTAAGAGCTAATTTTTTGTCAGCTTCTGCCTGTTTCCTTGCCAACTCTTCAGGTTTCATTCTTGCGCGAACAACAGGATTTTCCACAAGTCCCTGCCATCCAGTGAGATCAAACCCGTTAAAAATTTTCACAAAGCCTTCTCCGTCAGGCATTGATGCAATATATTTACTTAGCATTTCCTTATCATATTCAGCTTCCGGTCCTGAAAGTTTATCCAACACCTTATATAATATCTCCCTCACAATATCTCCTTCCATTCCTTTCCCTGAACTTACAGACGGAAGTGCTATATACATTGCTGCTTTTGCAGCTGCAGCTGATGTTTCATCATCATCAAGATACCGTGCAACGAAGAAAAAAGCCGGATATATCTTCAGCTTCCCTATCCTGGTAAGTATCTGATTTTTCCTGTCAGCTGAAAAAGCGTAAGGCATTATTTTCCTATATAGAAGAAGTTTTTGTTCGTCACTTACCGGAGCTGTACTCACCTGTCTCATATAGCCATTAAAAGCGGGTCCTTCATAGCTTTTATTTCCTGATGCACAGATTTCAAAAAGTGCCGTTGAAGCGGAATTATCCCTCCATGATATGAGAGCATTAAAAATGACTTCTCTCATTTTCTGATCACCATTTTCGAACATATCCAATACAAATGCAAGTGCTTTAGTTCCTCCGGTCTTTGCCAGCACCGGGATAAACTTCTCTTTTTCAGTTATATCAACAATAGCCTCGAGGATAATTGAGGATCTCTCTTCAGGATCGTTTTCCTGATTCGCAGCATTAATTAGGGCAGACTGTAGATTGTTTATTTGAGATCCGTTCTCAGTAACAGCTATTAATTTAATCAGTTCAAGTTGATCGGCTGGTCCGGCAATATCTCCAAGGGCTGTTATTGCTGACGAACAGCTTGTCATATCTGAGATATATCTTTTCATTGCTTCTGCTGTTTTGTCACTGCCAACAAGCTGCAATTGTTTTATAAAGAAGTCCCTGACAGTATTATCACCGGCAGCTGCAACAAAGGTTATGCAGACTTTTTCCCACTCCTGCCTGGCATCTTCAGATTTAGTGCTCGACAGATATCTTGAAAACGATTCAACAGCAAAGCGCTGTTGAGTATCATCACCTGAACCCGGAGGCTGTATCTGCGAACATACACCCGTCCATCCTTCAGGGCCCAGAATTAGCATCTCATTCATCAGTTTCTCAAGATCGGCAGTACTTCCGGCGGGAAACTGAGATATGAGGTCCGCGATCTTTGTATCAAGTGTTCGCCTGTCCTGGGCATAAGAGCCTGATGTTATAAGCAATATTGTCAGTATTATTAAAAATATTTTCCTGATCTTCATGTTTATCAAACAATTCTCAAAAAATCAATATCATATTTTCCATGGATCGCGCATAGGCTGGTCAACAAGCCTGTTAGCCTCTTCATCATCAATAAAACTTTCATTAACAGGATCGTATTTCAGGTTTCTTCCAAGACGCAGTGCAATAACACCCAGGTTAACTAAAGTACATGATCTGTGACCGTTCATCTCATTGAGAGCGAACTTTTGACGAGTCCTCACTGATTCTGAGAAATTTGTCATGAGGGGCTCAGGATCCGGAAATGAATTCAATATCCTGTCTAAATCCTTGATATCTGATCTGAAGCCTTTAAATATTTTCCCATAAGGTCCCTCGATATAAGCAGCTTCAATGTCACGGTTTTCACCATCCAGGATTATTGAGCAGCCATCGTCATAAGTATATGTTATCCTTTTCCATAAACCAACCGCATCATAATGCTGCTGTGGGGCATCAATCTCAATAAAGACCGGACTTGCATTATCTTTTCCAAGGAAATACTGCACCGGATCCAGATAATGCTGTCCCATATCACCCAGGTCTCCGCCATCGTAATCCCAGTAAGCACGGAATTTTGAATGCACCCTTTCGGGGTTGTAAGGTTTGAATGGAGCCGGGCCCAGCCACATATCATAATCGAGTTCATCAGGAACCGGTAGTGGCTGGAGCTGATGCAGACCTGTCCAGTAAAATTTCCAGTCAAAACCGGTAATACCGCTTATTGTTACCTTCAGGGGCCAACCCAGAATACCACTTTCAACAACCTTTTTAAGTGGTTTAACTGTTGTTCCAAAGCCATAGAACTGATTTTTGAACCTGAACCATGTATTAAGTCTAAACATCCTGCCATTCCTGCGAACAGCTTCAACAACTTTTTTTCCTTCACCGATAGTGCGGGTCATAGGTTTTTCACACCAGATATCCTTACCTGCTTCAGCTGCCATTTTTGAAATGATCCCATGCCAGTGCGGAGGAGTAGCTATATGGATTATATCAATATCATCTCTCGATATAAGCTCCCGGAAATCCGTATAAGTGTCAATTTCCCCACCAGCCTTCTGAACTGCATCGACAAGATGTCTTTTATCAACATCACAAACAGCAAGTAAGCGGGTTCCCTCATAAGCAAAATGTTCCAATCCCATATTACCAACACCAACTATACCCTTAGTAAGCTGATCGCTTGGCGGAATAAAACCTTTTCCTCCCAGCAGGTGTCTGGGAAGAATTGTAAAAGCCGTAGTTGCGAAGACTGATCTCTTAATAAAGTTCCGGCGGCTTGTCCTTATTCTACTCATGGATAATCTATCTGATAAACCCTTTTCATTAAGGGTTTTAGTTACAAAACGCAAACAATTATCGGCCTGACAGCCTTATTATATATTTTCACTTTTCCGCAAGTTGCACGATTTAAAATCAAATTACAATACAACAGTCCTGACAAGATGAAAAATATTTAATTTTAAAAATTAATTAGCATCAAAATTTTATTTATTGATTTCTTATCTTCGTAAAACATTAATCCTAAACTGATAAAAATGGCAGAAAAAATTTCTATGAAAGAAAAAGTAGGCTTTAGCCTGGGAGATGGCGCAGCCAACTTTATTTTTCAGACTATCATGCTGTTGCAGCTGAGTTTTTATACTGACTCATTTGGTATTTCTGCAGCTGCAGCTGGCTGGCTCTTCCTTGTTGCCAGGCTTGTTGGCGCTGTTGCTGATCCTGTAATAGGCGTACTTGCGGACAGGACCGATACGCGTTGGGGCAAATTCCGTCCCTGGATACTTTGGACGGCAGTACCATTTGGCATTATAGGTTTCCTGGCCTTTACAACTCCCGACTTTGGCCCTTCAGGGAAACTGATCTATGCCTATATTACTTACATTCTCCTGATGATAATCTATTCAGCAAATAACGTCCCCTATTCAGCTCTCAGCGGAGTAATAACAGGTGACATGGCTGAACGAAACAGCATTTCCTCAATCAGGTTTATTTTTGTCACACTTGCCACACTTGCAATTCAGGGATTTGCCCTTCCGATGGTCAATCATTTTGGTGAAGGCGATAGCGCAAAAGGTTACCAGATAACAATGGGAATCTTCAGTGCACTTGCTGTCATTTTTATGTTTATCACTTTCTTCACTACAAAAGAAAGGATCAAACCCGCTACGAAAGAACCGACTCCCCTGAAGCAGGATATCATGGATCTCCTGAAAAACCGTCCATGGCTTATAATGTTCCTGGTGTTTATAATGATGTTCATCTTCCTGGGGATAAGGAACAGTATATTATTATATTTCTTCAAGTATTATCTTGATAAAACAAGTATGATATCTATGCTTGAGGTGTTTAATAAAGGATTGTTCGGATTAATTGATAAACTCGGAATGTTAGGACCCAATGCTGACATTGCCGGTAATGCATTCAGTATAATCAACATTATAAGTCAGCTTGCTTGCATAATAGGATTGATCGTATCAAGGCCCCTTGCCAATAAATTCGGTAAAAGAGATGTTTTCCGTTCCGGGCTTATTCTTGCTGTATTATTTGCCACCCTTTTCATCTTCATTTCACCGACGAATGTAGGTCTTACTCTTCTTCTTCAGACACTCTTCCAGTTTATGTGGGGACTTGCAGCAATGTCGTTGCCATGGGCAATGATGGCCGATGTGGCAGATTTTTCAGAATGGAAAAATAACCGCAGGGCAACAGCAATTACATTCGCAGGAATAATAATCGGTCTGAAAGTAGGACTGGCCATCGGAGGCGCTCTGGCAGGTTCTCTCCTCAATATGTATGGATATGTTGCCAATGTGGAACAGACAGCCCATACACAGTTCGGCATAAAAATGATCACAAGTATCTGGCCTTCAGTATTCCTCGTCGCAGGAATAATATTGCTCTTCTTCTACCAGATAAACAAATCGACTGAGATCAAGATGCAGAATGAGCTTGCCGACAGGCGTAAATCACAATAATCAAATAATATAAAAATGACACATCATGGCTAAAAGAATTTCAAAAGGCAAAAAAGGGACCGATGCTGAGAAACTTCCTCCCTACAAAAACCCTGCACTTGCAGTTTCAAAGCGGGTTAAAGACCTCCTTTCAAGAATGACAATTGAAGAGAAAGCAGCCCAGCTTATGGGTCTATGGAGAGGAGGCATTGATGAATTCGATGCTGAATTCATGAAAGATGATCAAAAAATGAAAGAAGCCTTCGGGCTGGGTGCAAACTCTATACATCCCACTTTTCGTGGAGTAAAAGAAACCGTGGAAATACGGAACAGGATCCAGAAATATGTTGTCGAAAAGACAAGACTGGGAATACCTGTTCTTTTTGTAGATGAAGGGCAGCATGGATTGATGAGGCCTGAATCGACTGTCTTTCCTCAGGCAATAGGTCTCGCCTGTTCATGGAACCCGGAATTATTTGAGAAGGTTTACAGTGTAATTGCCAGGGAGATCCGCACAAGAGGTGGACACCATGTGCTTTCCCCGGTCATCGACGTATGCCGCGATCCCAGATGGGGAAGGGTCGAAGAAACATATGGTGAGGATCCGTATCTGAACGGAATTTTAAGCTGTGCTGCCGTAAAGGGCCTCCAGGGTTCGTCAAGCGGAAGAATTGCCCGCGGACATGTAGCTGCCACACTGAAACACCTTGTCGGCCATGGGGAACCTGATGGTGGGCAAAACACAGCACCTGCCAGCTATGCAGTCAGGACCCTGTATGATTATCATATGCCTCCTTTCAAAATGTGTATAAGCAAAGTAAAACCTGCCAGTATAATGCCGTCATATAACGAAGTTGATGGACTTCCGTCACATGCAAACAAATGGCTTCTGCAGGATGTACTCAGAAAGAAATGGAAATTCAAAGGGATGGTAGTTGCCGATTACTACGCCGTTGCGCAGCTTGCCGAAAAGCATTTTGTGGCAAATGATCTGAAAGAAGCCGCCAGAATCGCATTCAACACAGGTGTCCAGTATGAATTCCCACAGGCTCATTGCTACAAGTTCCTTCCAGAACTCCTGGAGGAAGGAAAGATCAAAATCACTGATGTCAATAAGGCAGTTGCACAGGTTCTTGAACTGAAATTTAAGCTCGGATTATTCGAAAACCCATACATCGATGCAGATGCAGCAGTTAAGGTTACAAAAGATCCCGAATCAGATAAACTTGCTCTTAAAGCAGCCCAGGAATCAATTGTACTCCTGAAAAATGATGGTCTGCTGCCTTTTAAAAAGAATCAGTACAAGACCATAGCCGTAATAGGACCATGTGCCGATTATGTATCATTTGGAGGCTATTCTGGCGAGCCCTACAAGAAAGTCTCTCTACTTGAAGGGATAAGACAGAAGGCAGGCCCGAAAACCGAAGTGCTTTATGCACAGGGATGCAAGATTACTTCAAATCCGACAATCCCATTCTTTAACTGGAAGCTTGATGAGATCAAATTCCCGACAAAAGAAGAGAACATGAAACTGATCAAAGAGGCAGTTGCAGTTGCCTCAAAAGCTGAAGTCATAGTTCTGGCAATCGGCGAGAATGAACACTTATGTCGCGAAGCCTGGGCTAAAACGCATATTGGGGATAATATGACTCTCGATCTTTTCGGTCAGCAGAATGATCTTGTTAAAGCAATTATGGACCTTGGGAAGCCGGTCCTTGTCTATCTGATAAACGGCAGACCGTTGTCTGTGAATTATCTGGCAAAAAATGCGCCGGCAATAATCGAAGGCTGGTACATGGGTCAGCAGACTGGCACAGCTGCTGCAGATATTATTTTTGGCGATGTGAATCCTTCAGGCAAACTGACGATCACTTTCCCGAAATCTGTGGGCCAGATCCCAATGTTCTACAATTATAAACCCAGTGCCCAGGCTTATGAATACCTGTCGCAGGATAACCTGCCACTCTATCATTTTGGCTTCGGATTGAGCTACACACAATTCAAATTCGAGAATCTGCGTCTTGAAAAATCCAAAATAAAAACCAGTGGAACGACTAAGGTAAAAATTGACGTTACCAATATAGGTTCAAGAGCCGGTGATGAAATTGTCCAGATGTATATCCGTGACAAAGTAAGTTCCGTTACAAGACCTGTAAAAGAACTTAAAGGTTTTAAAAGAATATCACTGAAACCAAAAGAAACAAAGACCGTGACTCTGGACATAGGGAAAGAACAGCTTGCTTTCCATAATGTTGACTATAAATTTGTTGTAGAACCGGGAGAATTTGAAATAATGGTAGGAAACTCCTCCCGCGATGAAGATCTTATGAAAACGACCCTAATAGTAAGTTAATTAAAAAACAAAAGAATAGTTAAGTAACTGAAACACCCTTTCCCAACACCATCTTGAAATAAGATGGTGTTGCTGGAAAGGGATTATTTTATTTTTTATATATTCTCTTAATAAAATTTATTTATACTTTGGAAATATATTTTCCTGCATGATCCATGCAGCCTGACCATAACTGACTTTATCCTGACAATAAACTACTAATCAATAATTGAACATGGTAAAAGTAACGAAAGAGGATGCGCTTCTCTATCATAGCAGGGGCCGTCAAGGTAAAATTGAAGTGGTCCCGACAAAACCTTACGACACTCAATTTGATCTGAGTCTTGCCTACACCCCGGGAGTAGCCTACCCATGCCTGGAGATACAGAAACAACCTGAGAATGTTTATAATTACACGGCAAAAGGAAATCTTGTGGCTGTTATTTCAAACGGGACAGCAGTTCTTGGCCTTGGTGACATAGGTGCTATGGCAGGGAAACCTGTTATGGAGGGGAAAGGTTTGTTATTCAAGGTCTTTGCCGATGTTGATGTTTTCGATATCGAAATCGATGAAAAAGATCCGGAGAAGTTCATCGAGATATGTGCAAAGATCGCTCCTACTTTCGGCGGCATTAATCTTGAAGACATTAAAGCTCCCGAATGTTTCGAAGTGGAGACAAGATTAAAGGAAATGCTTGATATTCCAGTGTTCCACGACGATCAGCATGGTACTGCAATTATTTCCGGCGCAGGTCTTATTAATTCTCTTGAGATAAACGGAAAGAAAATCGATGAAATAAAATTGATTGTTTGCGGAGCTGGTGCAGCAGCTATCTCATGCTCCAGACTTTATCTATCCCTCGGTGTTAAGAAAGAGAATATAGTTATGGTCGATTCGAAAGGTGTAATAAACCGCAAAAGAACCGATCTCGATAAATTCAAGCAGGAATTTGTTACCAACAGAGACATTGACACTCTGGCCCAGGCGGTAAAGGATGCCGATGTTTTCCTCGGGCTCTCAACTGCAAATATGCTTTCGCGGGAGATGCTGGCTTCAATGGCAAAAGACCCTATAGTTTTTGCAATGGCAAACCCTGATCCTGAGATATCATTTGAAGATGCAAATGCCACAAGAGATGATCTTATCTTTGCTACAGGCCGGTCAGATTATCCGAACCAGATCAATAACGTGCTCGGGTTTCCGTTTATCTTCAGAGGAGCCCTTGATGTGAGAGCTTCTACCATTAATGAAGAAATGAAACTGGCTGCAGCAAAAGCTCTTGCATCACTTGCAAAAGAACCTGTTCCGGCTTCAGTGCTTAAGGCTTATAATATCAATGAACTTAAGTTCGGTAAAGAGTACATCATACCTAAACCACTTGATCCCAGACTAATATCACATGTGGCTTCAGCTGTGGCAAAAGCTGCAATCGACAGCGGAGTTGCGAAATATCCGGTAAAAGACTGGGATGCTTACAGGAAGAACCTTAACAACAGACTCAGCAATCACAAAAAAAGTTTTGGTGAGATAAGTAGAATCTGAGGACAAGTAACGGAGAGGAAAAAAATTGAGCATGGCAAGTCTTCAAATTCCTCCCCCCCTCCCTTTTGAGGTTGAAAGGAAACGAAAATCCCATCTCACCGGTAAGATAAGAAGAGATATTTCCTAATTGTACGGAATGCCGGACTAAGAGTTATTCTCTATAATATAATGCATTCGGAGATCATCTCCTTTGGGCAACGTGTTTACCCACTTTAGTTTCATAAAGAGAGACCAGCAGTTTTGAAATATCCTCTATACTGAATGAATGGCGGTTAATGCATACATCAAACAGGTAATCAATATTAACCGGTTTTTTTTCAAGGAAGGCAGCTATAAGATTAAAACGTCTTCTATCGGTTTCAATAATGTATTCTTCCGCAGATTCAATATCCATATTTTTTTTCCTCATCACATTACTCACCCTCCAATAAAAAGGAGCGATAAGCCTCACATGCAGTGAATCAGTAATACCCTGGGCAATAGATACTCCTCCCCTTCCGACAAAGACGATATAACCCTCTTTTGCCATTGTATAGACGACATCCTTAATGGTTTTCTTAACCTTCAGGTCACTGATATAGCCTCCTGAAAATGCCATTATCATTTCCGACATACTTGAAAATTCAATCCCTTTATAAAAGGTCTCAACCCTCTGGGTATCGGTGTTCAATTCCTTCGCAATAGCGTAAATAATGTCTTTATCCACCCATCTCCACTTTGGCGTTCCTCCTGCACGATTAAGCAGATCTACAACTTTCTCAGCCACCTGCCGGGCATCGCAACCAGTCTGGCGGGATATAGTTATAACAGGACCGTCATTTGCAGATGATTTACTCAATATTAATTCTCTGTGGCGACTGTCGAAATAATCAAGGAACTTACTCATTTTAAACCTCCTTTACTGACATTTAAAATTAACAGACTGTAAATTAAATACCTTATTATGTATTACTTATCCCGTGCTTTAACGGATGGGAAATAAAAAACCCAGATCAATAGAATCACTAAATTTTATGGATATAATATACAAAAAAGAAAGAAAAAAAGAAAGTAAAAATCACAAAAATGAATCTGTTTTATTCTTTTAATTAGGACTTTAGGCCAGCGTTCGTCTTTTTATTGTATTTTTACAAGAAAACAAACTCATCTCACACAAATAACAATAGTTTCGTTAAATTTTTAAGCGGGAATAATGCCGTATAATAATGAGTTCTCTGACATTTCTATTACTTTTTGCAGAGTATGAATAAATACCGAACACGTCAAAAAATCAGTTTAATATTTATTTAGCAATGCATTGATTTTTAAACAATTTTATTGATATTTAACGAATTATTGAATTAATTAAACCAATAATTATGATCACAAACATTCTTTCAAGACCCGAACTCTTCTGGTTCATATTAGGTCTGCTATTTTTTATTGCTGAACTGGTGACCCCCGGATTTTTTATTTTCTTCTTTGGCCTCGGAGCATGGGTCACTGCTTTAGTGTGTCTTATCTGGGAACCCGGTACTAACCTCCAGATCATAATTTTTGCTCTTGTTTCTGTTCTGTCATTAATAGGGCTCAGACGAATAATCAGGAAAAAAATCTTTCTAAACAAAAACAAAGAATCGGATTCAATTGAAGATGAATTTACAGGTAAGGAAGGAGTGTCAATTGCCGATTTTGGAACTGACAAAAAGGGGAAAATCGAATTTAAGGGTACTACCTGGAATGCTGAATCGGAATTTGACATTAAAGCCGGACAGGTAGTGATAATTAAAGATAAAAAGAATTTTAAATTAATAGTTGAACCTAAAAATAATAATTAAAATGGAAGTATCAAGTACTACTTTTATTCTTATTGGTGTAATCTTCCTGGGATTTATCCTGATTGCATCAATGATCAAAATTGTCCCCCAGAGAACAGCCATTATTGTTGAAAGATTAGGCAAGTACCGGGCAACTTTTACCGCAGGTTTCCAGATACTTATTCCCTTCTTCGACAAGGTCAGATACAGACACACATTAAAAGAACAGGCAATAGATGTAGCGTCTCAGATCTGCATCACCCGCGATAACATAGCTATTGAAGTAGACGGCATACTATATCTTCAGGTGCTAGACCCCAAAAAAGCATCCTATGGCATTGATAACTACCGCTTTGCCTCCATTCAGATCGCTCAGACAACAATGAGAAGCGTGATAGGCAAACTTGAACTTGACCGGACATTTGAAGAGAGGGAATCAATCAATGCTGCAATTGTGGGAGCAGTTGACAAAGCAAGCGAACCTTGGGGTGTGAAAGTTACCCGCTATGAAGTAAGAAATATTTCTCCTCCACAAAGTATCCGCGATGCAATGGAAAAACAGATGAGAGCTGAAAGGGAAAAAAGAGCTATAATTGCTGAATCCGAAGGAACCAAGCAGGCTAAAATAAACGTCGCCGAAGGTGAAAAGCAGGAGTTCATATTAAAGTCTGAGGGTGAAAAACAAAGACGTATCAATGAAGCTGCCGGCCGTGCATCTGAAATTGAACAGGTTGCATTGGCAACTGCAAACGGTTTAAGACACATCTCAAAAGCAATCTCCGAAGAGAACGGCCTGAATGCCGTGAATCTCAGGATAGCTGAACAATACCTGATGGCATTCTCCGGGCTGGCCAAGACAAATAACACAATAATCCTGCCTTCAGATCTGTCTGACATAGCAGGAATCATAGCTACTGCCACTTCTGTGTTTAATGAAACAAAGGATAAGAAAAAATAACCACATAAGGGTTTAAGTTATCAGGATCCCGACATCCCGGGATTTTTCAGAACAGCTTATAGGCGCCCTGAGATAGAGAAATCCCCCATTAACCGACAGCAGCTTCACATCTTCCTGCTGTCGGGTGTTATTCCTCTGACACTGCCGAAAAAATTGCCGGCAACATGCTGATGTGGCTCATGCTTCCGCAAATAACTCGTTTTAGAGAAAACTCAAAACATGAATTTTATGAATTTTTAAACTTTTTTAAGGATTATTAACACAATTCCCGGCAACAAAATAATATTTCCAGCGTCTATACTTATGATTAATGATTAATAAATTCTCTATTAGGGCCAGTCGGCCGATTCTACGATCAGGTTTATAGTTAAAAGGGAAAGACATCGCCAGGTGTCTTTCTTCATTTTATACTTTCTATTGAACAATTAAATCTATTTTGTAATTTTGACATCACAAATAAAACAATCAGCTACTATGAAAAGGATCGGCATATTTGTGACAGTAATTCTATTATTTACAGGCTGTAAGACCAAAATGAAAAGCGATAATCCATTTTTTAACGATTGGGATACTCCTTTTGAAGTTCCGCCATTCGAGCAGATACGCACATCTCATTATATGCCTGCATTTCTGAAAAGTTTCGATGAACAAAAACAGGAAATAACTGCAATTATTAATAATCAGGAAGAACCGACTTTCGAAAACACAATAAAACCTTATATCTACAGCGGAGAACTTCTCACCAGGGTAAGCAGGGTTTTTGGAGGACTTAATTCAGCTCATACAAATGATACGCTTCAGGAAATCAATAGAGAGGTTGCTCCTCTTCTGTCAAAACACAACGACGATATAAGCCTGAATGACAGTCTTTTCCAAAGGGTTAAGTCCGTATTTGACAACAAGGACAAGTTTAATCTTACAAAGGAAGAACAGAAAATACTTGATGATATTTACAAAGATTTTGTAAGGAGTGGTGCAGCATTATCTCCGGAAGATAAAGAGAAGCTTAGGAAAATAAATGAAGAACTATCTCTTTTATCTGTCCGCTTCGGTCAGAATATGCTTGCAGAAACAAATGATTTCAAGCTGATAATAGAAAAAGAGGAAGATCTCTCCGGATTGCCTGAAGGCATTAAAGCACAAGCTGCTACAATGGCTGAGAGCCTTGGCATGGATGGCAAATGGGTCTTCACCCTTCAGGTTCCAAGCATGACTCCCTTCCTCCAGTATTCCGACAGGCGCGATCTCAGGGAGAAACTCTTTACAGCATATTTCATGAGAGGAGATAATGACAATGCAAATGATAATAAGCAGATAATTGCAAAGATTGCACAACTGAGGGTTGAAAGATCACAGCTCCTGGGTTATGAAACTTATGCCGATTTTGTTCTGGAAAGAAATATGGCAAAAACACCGGAAAAGGTTGTCGATTTCCTGCTTCAGATATGGAATGCTGCTTTACCTGTTGCTAAGGCAGAAGCTGCTGCCCAGCAGGAAATGATAAATAAGGAAGGCGGAAAATTCAAACTTCAACCATGGGACTGGTGGTATTACACAGAAAAAATAAGAAAAGAAAAATACGACCTCGACGATGAAATAACACGGCCATATTTCATGATCGACAACGTGATGAAAGGAATGTTCTATGTAGCCAACAGACTCTATGATCTTAACTTTGCCGAAAGAACCGACATCCCGAAATATCATCCTGATGTTGTTACATTTGAAGTGACCCGTAACGGCAATCACATAGGGGTACTGATGATTGATAATTACCCGCGTGAATCGAAACGTGGAGGTGCATGGTGCGGAACTTACAGAAGCCAGTCCCGCAATCTGAAAGGCCAAATGATCACTCCTGTTGTTACGATGGTAACTAACTCGACACCCCCGTCCGGAGACAAGCCAGCCCTGCTGACAGCCACAGAAGCTGAGACTTTATTCCATGAATTCGGACATGCCCTGCATCAGCTCCTTTCCAACACTACATATCCGGGGTTTACCGGAACTGCCGTACCGCGCGATTTTGTCGAATTGCCTTCACAGATAATGGAACACTGGGTACTTGAACCTGATGTGCTTAAGGAATATGCAATACACTATCAGACCGGTGAAGTAATACCTGCCGACATCGTGGAGAAGCTCGAAAACTCAAGTAAATTCAACACAGGATTTGCAACAGTAGAATTCCTGGCAGCCGCCCTGCTTGATATGGATTACCATATGCTCACTGAACCAAAAGAACCTGATATCAGGGAATTTGAAAAGAAAACACTTGACAAATACGGTCTCATCCCCGAAATAAAACCAAGATACAGGTCAACATATTTCAACCATATCTGGGCAAGCGGATATGCTTCAGGATATTACAGCTATTACTGGAGTGAGATGCTTGATGCCGATGCTTTCCAGGCTTTCAAGGAAACCGGTGATATTTTTAATAAGGAAATCGCTTCAAAGTTTGAGAATGAGATACTGTCAAGGGGCGGCACCAGAGACCCCCTCGATATGTACATAGCCTTCAGGGGCAAGGAACCAGGTATTGATGCATTACTGATAAACAGAGGCTTAAAATAATGAAGTATCGCCTTGTCTTATTACTGTCTGTCTGTTCCCTTCTCAGCATGCAGGTATCAGAAGCCTTGCCGAAAGCTGAAAAAGGGATCATTGACCTGAGAAACATTGATAATAAGGACGATTTCATTCTGAGGCTAAACGGAGAGTGGGAATTTTACTGGAATAAACTCCTTCATCCTCACGACTTAAAAAAAAGTGAGATCAAACCAGATATCTATGGGAAAGTACCCTCATACTGGAACAATTATTCAAACAAGGGTGTAAAAACCGAAGCAAAAGGATACGCTAGCTACCGTCTTGTTATTCTTCTTCCACAGGGATACAGAGAATCCCTGGGATTTGATATGCCGGTTTTTAATTCATCCTATGACCTGTATATTAATGGTGAGTATTATGCCGGGAATGGTTTTCCGGGAAAATCAGCCGAAGAAACAAAACCTGAATACAGGAGAAATTTAATCAAATTCGATCCGGCCTCCGATACAATTGATGTATTGATAAATGTATCGAATTATACTCACTGCAAGGGAGGATTCTGGCTACCAGTAAAATTTGGCACATATGAGCATGTGAGAAAACATTTTGCCAGAGGATGGGCATCGGAGTGGGTGAACCTAAGCATTCTGCTGAACTTTTCATTTATATTCCTTTTATTTTATATACTCTACCCTAAAGAAAAAACCATGGCATACCTGTCCATGGCTACAATCAGCCTTGCATTAAGACCTTTCTTTACATCCTACTTCCTTATAAATGATATTGTTACAATAGGATGGGTATGGATAATAAAATTTCAACACATAGTCCTATATCTGATAATTGCAGGATGGACATGGTTCATATACACTATTTACCCTACAAAATATTTCAGGTTATTCGCCAGGTTAATAGGGATTTATTTCATAATTTCCTTTTTTCTTACACTCTTTATCCCGGCCAATATTGTCACTTACAATACGTTTATCCTTCATCCCCCAGTGATTTTAATTTTGATCTACGTTTCTATGAAAAATTTTCAGGGAATTTTGAAGAAAAACGTATTGGATATTATATACTTTTTAGCATTTCTTTTGCTTGTAGTCGGGGCTGTTCATGACATAAGAATTACTATGGGCAGGTCGGAAAGCCATTTCGGATATACAATGTCCTACAGTGTTTTACTGTTTGTCTTTATACAAGCTACTACTTTATTATATAAATGGATGAGAGCCTACTCCGAAAAAGAAAAGCTTCGGATTGAGCTTGAATATGTGAACAAGAATCTTGAGCTCCTTGTCAGCGAAAGGACAGAGACGATCCAGAGACAAAAAAAAGAGATTGAAATGCAAAACAAGCAGCTGACTGACACATTGCAATTAAAAAACAAGATCTTTTCCGTTGTAGCCCACGACCTCAGAAGTCCTATTGTAAATATCCTATATATGCTGAACCTTCTTAAGGAAAAAGAGTACCATGAAAAGTTTGAAACTCTTGCCAACTCGAGTATTGAATATGCCAAGCTTGTAATTTCTTTGCTTGAGAACATGCTTGTATGGGGACGAGGCCAGGAGGACAGAATAAGATATTCACCTGCCAGATTGAATATTGCTGACATTATTCTCACAAACATGAGCATCGTTAAGGAATCTGCTGACAAGAAAGAGATATCAATAAATTTCACACAGATGGGTAGTTCAATGGCATATGTCGACAAGGATCTGCTTGACATAATCATCCGGAATCTCTTGTCAAATGCAGTTAAATACACCCCCCGGCGCGGAATGATAAGTATTCTGCTCAAGGAGGAAAAGTCGGGTAAGAAAGAACATATTCTTCTCAAGATTTGCGATAACGGCGTTGGTATTCCATTAGAAAAACAGAAAAAACTGTTCACCTCAGCTGAAATTATAAGTACTCCCGGTACGGAGAACGAAAAGGGAACAGGGCTTGGCCTGAAACTCTGCTACGAACTTGTACAGATAAACAAAGGAACAATAAGTGTTGATAGCAAGGAAGGTGAAGGCACCTGTTTCTCAATTATACTTCCCGGACAAGCAGTATCCTGAAAAAGGAGACTTGTTTCCGTTTAGCTGTTTCCCTGGAAGGTACGGATATGGGTTGCATTGGTCATTTATATTATCCTGAATCCCATATCACTTAGCATTCCCGATAAATAATCCGGCGCGGAAATAAGTTTTAGCGAATAGGCAGGAAATTCCCTTCTTATCTTGTAATCGCCTCTTAGTTTTTCAAAATCCGAAGGATTAGCACGCAGATCCCGGTCATCTTCGCTTATATCGTATGAATGAAAAACAGCTTTTCTGATTACATCTTCATCTTCCATCCCGGAACAATCTATTCTGATTACCGGATCAGCAGGTAGAGGAACATCCGGTGGATACCAGTCCCTCAGGGGCAAATTGAAAAATTCGCACAAAGAATTGACAATTATCGATGTTCCGTTTGCCTTTCCATCAGCAGAGTAACCAGCAATATGAGGAGTTGCCAAATTTACCTGAGATAAGAGCTGTGTATCGACATCAGGTTCATTTTCCCAAACATCAAGTACAACGCCGCCAAGACATCCTGAACTTAAAGCATTCTTAAGAGCATTTGTTTCAATAATCTCCCCTCTCGAAGTGTTAAGTAGCAGAGTACCCTTTTTCATATTCCTGAATCTCTTCTCATCAAGCATGTGATATGTGGCATCCCTGCCAACCATGTTAAGGGGGACATGAAGTGTCACTATATCTGATTCAGACAAAAGGTCTGCTAAATTAACAAAAGCGAACTTACCTTCCCCCCTTTCGCGTGGCGGGTCGTTAAGCAGGACTTTCATACCCATCAATCTTGCAAATTTTTCAACTTTTGATCCGACATTACCGACACCTATAATGCCAAGTGTTTTATCTTTCAGTCTGAATCCGGACTCAAAGGCCATTTTAAGCAATGCGGAAATAATATATTGCCGGACTGACGATGAGTTACAGCCCGGAGCATTTTTCCAGAAGATATTATTCCTCTCACAATAGCAGGTATCAATATGATCAAACCCGATGGTTGCAGTACCAATATATTTCAGAGATGTTCCGCTCAGGAATTCCTCAGTGCATTTTGTTCTGGTCCTTGTAAGCAGTGCATCAGCATCAATTATACTGTCTCTTGTTATATTACTTCCTGGAAGGTATAAAACATCAGCGTAAGGTTCGAGGATGCCTTTGAGGAAAGGTATCTTATCGTCAGCCACGATTTTCATTGAAAAGACAAAATTTTAATGAAAGATAAACATTCTCCGCCATTACATCTCAGGCGGGAAATACAAAGAGGATCAGAGCAGTCTCACGTCCTTTTCTTTACATTTTTCAATCATTTCATTTGGCCATACGCTTGACTGGACTTCTCCAATATGAAGTTTTTTGAGCAGAAACATACATAATCGCGACTGACCAATCCCTCCTCCGATGCTAAGAGGCAGTTCTCCCTGCAGCAGCAGTCTGTGAAAGAGGAGATTCTTCCTGTCCTGGCAGTTTGAGATCTCGAGTTGTTTCTCCATTGAATCTTTATCTACACGAATGCCCATTGACGATATCTCAAAAGCGGATTCAAGAGTGGGATTCCAGAAAATCACATCCCCGTTTAGTCCAAAATAGCCGTCATCATTTGGCGAACTCCAGTCATCATAATCAGGTGCCCTGAGGTCGTGTGGCTTACCATCACTGAGAGCATTGCCAATACCGATTAAAAAGACAGCCTTGTACTTTTTTGCTGCCTCATATTCCCTTTCTTTTGGTGTCAGTCCGGGATATTGCCTGCATAATTCCTCTGCATGAACAAAGGTAATATGCGGAGGCAACTGCGGCGTAAGCCAGGGATATTTATGAAACAGTTCATCCTCTATTATCTTGATAGCCTTATATATCTGTTCAACAGTAGTTTTCAGGACTTTTAAATTTCTTTGTTCAGGCAGAATATGCTTTTCCCAGTCCCATTGATCGACATATACTGAATGAATAGGAGTAAGATTTTCACTTGGTCTGAGAGCCCTCATGTCAGTCAGGATTCCCTTTCCCGGTTCGATGTGAAAATACCTGAGCCGCATACGTTTCCATTTGGCCAGTGACTGAATTATTGAAACTTTTTGTCCGTCGAGTGATTTTATCGGAAAACTGATCGGTTTTTCAACCCCGCTCAGATCATCATTTATACCTGTTCCATCAAGCACAACAACGGGGGATGATACTTTCATAATATTAAGACTCTGAGCAAGTGCTTTCTCATATCTTGTTTTTATGAAATCAATCATCTCCTCAGTTTTGAGCATATCGTTGGCACATGAAATATGTATTGTCTCAGCCTGATAAGTCATATATTATATATTTGCTTTGATCCCCCGGCAAATTAAATGCCGGATTTTATAAATTACACAAATACCACTAATTAGATTGCAAATCTAACATATTTTTGGATAAAAAATTATAAATTATTATTTAACTGCCCTGTGATTTAAAAACCTGATTATTGACACACCTCTGAAACCGCTCCTTCTCTAACACTTAGCTCTTATATTTGG
>Ga0116183_1001133_pt1 | contig 30820 bp, 24 predicted proteins | sample AD_UKC078_MetaG_FD_89753 | JGI IMG/M metagenome (GOLD analysis project Ga0116183, IMG submission 89753) | Active sludge microbial communities of municipal wastewater-treating anaerobic digesters from USA - AD_UKC078_MetaG | ecosystem: Engineered > Bioreactor > Anaerobic > Digestate | place: USA...
AAGCAATGGACTGTAAGCTCCGGGATCTGATTATTATCGGCGGCGGTATTGTGGGGGTTGCTGCCGCGCGCATGCTTGCCCGGGAATGTTCGGTGTCCATTCTGCTGCTGGAAGCGGAAAAACATCTGGCCGCACATCAGACCGGCAGAAACAGCGGTGTAATCCATTCAGGGCTTTACTACAGACCCGGCTCCATGAAAGCAAAGACCTGCAGAGAGGGCAGGGAAACTTTGTACCGGTTTTGTGAAGAGAAGGGTGTCCCTCATGAACGCTGCGGCAAAGTGGTGGTGGCTGTAACGGAGAAGGAAAAGGCGCAGCTTGCGGAGCTTGCCAGGCGGGGCGAAGCCAACGGATTGACCGGGATCCGGCTTCTGGATCGTGCCGGACTGCAGGCGCATGAGCCACATGCGGAAGGTGTGGCGGCACTTCATGTGCCCGAAACGGGCATTGTTGATTTTTCAGTGCTTACGCAACGCTTTGCAGAAGAGGCGCAGGTCTCAGGTGCTGAAATCCGGACAGGTGTCCGTGTGACCGGCTGTGAGTTCCGGGACGGACTTTTCCATCTGGACACGGATATCGGGGAAAGGTTCTGCGCCCGGACACTGATCAATACCGCCGGGCTCCATTGTGATGAAGTGGCGCAGCTGTGCGGACTGCGTCCTGATATCAGGATTATTCCCTTTCGTGGTGAATATTACACCTTGAAGCCGGAGCGTGCGGAACTGGTTAACCATCTGATCTATCCGGTGCCCGATCCGCGCTTTCCTTTTCTCGGCGTGCATTTTACACGTCGGATCGGCGGCGGGATCGAAGCAGGGCCCAATGCGGTGCTCGCCATGAAGCGTGAGGGATACTCCTGGAAAGACTGGGGGGCAGGTGATCTTGCTTCCATGCTGTCCTGGCCGGGATTCTGGCGCATGGGTGCGAAATACTGGAACACGGGTTTGCAGGAAATGTACCGGTCTTTCAGCCGCCGCTCCTTTGCCCGGGCGCTTGCCCGGCTGGTTCCTGAGATTAAGGAAACAGATCTTCAGCCCGGAGGTGCAGGAGTCCGTGCACAGGCGGTGGATCGACAGGGCAGGCTGCTGGACGATTTTCATATTCTGGAGGGGAAGCAGATGCTCCACGTTCTGAATGCCCCGTCACCGGCAGCCACGGCATCCCTCGCCATCGGCAGAACCATTAGAGAGCGGGCATGTGCCCTCTTCGGCTTTTCCCGCAGAAAAGGATAAGGGGCAAGTCAGTTCTTTTCCTCTGAATCCAGCTTCAGTTTAAAAGAGGCAATACAGGGAAAATGGTCGGAGGCGACTTTGGTGCGCTCATCCTGAATGACTTTGCTGGATAGAATATCCAGGTCGCTGCTGGCAAAGATCAGGTCGATACGCGTCCGTGCAATCGGTGTCGGGCACGAATTCACAACGGGCTCTTCTTCGATGAGCACGGCTGCCTGCAGCTGCTCGGACAGCAGTTTCATCCCGGGCGCGGTAATGCGTTCGTTCATGTCTCCGGCGAGAATATGCGGGGTGTCTCCGGGAAGTGCTGCTATAGCCTGCGCTTGCGACAGGCGTTCAAGTCCGGTTAAGCCCAGATGGGTGCAGAGAATTTCTACCGGATGCCCCTGCCATTCCACCGTGACAGAAAGGCAGCCCCGGGGCTCTTTATTGGTCGGATTGGGCAGTGCCGTGTTGTAGCTTTTCAGCACAGGCAGCCGTGTCGCAATGGCGTTGCCGTATTCTCCGCCGTCAAAGTAATAATTCGGTCCGAAGATGCATTCCATCTTCAGTTTTTCGCCCAGCAGCGCGGGCATGTCCTGTTTTGCCGTGCGGGGCAGGTTTTTATCCACTTCCTGAAAGCATACGATATCGGCGCCTGATTCCAGAACAACAGCGGCGATACGATCCAGATCGATTTTTCCATCCATTCCTTCGGCATGATGGATGTTGTAGCTCATTACTGCAAGACCGGGGGCTTCGTCTGCAGCAGCAACGGTGAGAAGGCTCATGGATAAACACAGGAGGATAGTAGTCATTATGAAAATTCCCTGATTATGTTTTATGTTCTTTGCCTGTTTCAGACAGGGCGTTCTTTGTTTAGCCTGTTAAAATCATACCCCGTAGCCACAGTGGCGTACAACCTCCGGCATTATTGTTTTCGGGGGTATCGAAGAAAGTGCACTGTGAGCAGGGCATGAATAAATGGTTGTATGAGGGAGTTCAGTTTGAGTATCATTATGACATGAAACTATCCACACGCGCACGATACGGCTTGCGTGCCATGGTCGAACTGGCACGCCATGACGACGGCATTACAGGAAGGCAAATCGCAGAGAATCAAAATCTGCCTGTTGCTTATCTGGAGCAATTGCTGTCCCGTCTGCGCCATGCCGGACTGGTCAAAGCGACCCGGGGTGCCCGGGGGTGCTTCATGCTTGCCCGGCCAGCGGAAACTATTTCTCTGGCTGAAGTGATTGAAGCCCTTGAGGGGGTAATTGAAATGGCGAGCTGCGATGAGATTGCTCACTGCTCCAACGATCCCGATCACTGTGCATTGCGCGAGTTCTATGAGGGGATCAACAAGACGCTTTATGAGCATCTGTCCGGCATATCACTGCAAAAGCTGATGCAGGATCACCTCCAGTCCCTGGTGGATTCTTCGGACGATTTCTCGATCTGATCTTTTCGAAGAGCACCGGTTTCATCTTGCACAGACCGGCGACTGCAGTATGGCGGGAATCATAAAAAACTTTACTCCACATACTTCTTTTATCAATAATGACAGAAAGATTGAAAAGGAGTACTGCCATGTCGCTGTTGAAATGCACGCAGAAAAGCACTGTCCTTGCTCTTCTTCTTTGCCTGCTGACCCCCGCTGCTCTTCAGGCTGCCGATGAACCTGCCCTTTTTCAGGTAGGCCGTGCGCGGGAATGTATCACTCCGGCACTCGGCGCCAAACTTGCCGGCTATTTTCACGACCGGGAAGCGAAATATGTGCGCGATGATCTTTTTGCCCGTGCTGTAGTCATTGACAACGGCGAGGCACAGCTGGCACTGGTTTCCTGCGATCTGATCAGTATGACCGCTGAGGTGTCCGTTCCGGCAAAGGAGCGGGTTGAAAAGGAGACGGGGATTCCTGCCGCCAATATCCTGGTCTGCGCTACCCATACGCACACCGGCCCCGAGCTCCGACCCAACGGCAGTGTTGCACGGGACGAAGTGTGGACAAAAGAGCTTATAGACCACATAGCCAATGCAGTGATCCATGCGCATCAGTCGAAAGTGCCCGCACGGCTCTGTGTGGGACAGGCAGATGCTTCGGGCTATTCCTTCAATCGCATTTTCCGGCGCAAGGATGGAAGCGAGGTCTTCGGAACGTGGGAGAAGGGAGCCCCCATTCTCGGAGCTGCCGGCCCTGTGGATCCGCTGCTGCAGACGTTGTCAGCCGTAGATGAGAGCGGGAAATTACTTGCGGTTATGGTTAATTTTGCCATGCATCCCGATGTGATCGGTGGTGGCAGTGCAGACTTTATTTCAGCAGACTGGCCCGGTCTCATGGGTAATGCGCTCTCTGCGGTTTACGGCGATGACATGGTGACGCTTCTGCTGCAGGGTACTTGCGGCGATATCAACCATCGCCCCCACGATAAAACCTTTCTGCCCACCTCAGGACCGAAAAAAGCGGAGCAGCTGGGCAGGGCCCTGGCAGGGGCGGCAATGGTTGCCTTGGAGCGGGCGGAACCGATGGTGGATTCACATCTTGCCGTAATGACAAAAGTGCTTGACCTGCCTTATTACACCCGGGATGAATCCATATTCAAGGAAATGGAAGCGCTGGAGAAAAAAGAAAACTTGAGCTACCTGGAAGAGGCGAATATTCGTCGGGTGCGTGAGTGGGCGAATGATGGAAAAAGCATTGCCGTACCGGTGCAGACCATGCGTATCGGCGATGTGGGACTGGCTGCTTTTCCGGCTGAAATTTTCGTGCGGCTGGGCCTTGAAGTGAAAGAATGGTCAAAGGCGCCGCATACCTTTGTGGTGGAGCTTTCCAATGACCGGGTTTCCACTTACGTTCCGGACACGGATCACGCCGATAGAGGCGCCTACGGGCAGAAACCGATCCTGTCCCGGTGGCTCCGCTCCGATGCAGGCAGACATATGGCGGATGCTGCCATCGATATGCTCTATGACCTTTACACAGCCGAATGACAGGATCGCCTCCGGGAAGAGAAGAGGTTCCAAAGCAGGCTGCAAAATGGGTTGATGCGTTAAGCCCCGGATGAGTTGACGCCGGGTGTCTCTTTTTTTTCGCATGGTCTTTTTGCAATGAGAGGCGGGCAGTGCCCGCACTGCGACAAGTAGTTGTAAAAAAGGGTTGCTGGTCTTTCCGGCTTCCTGATCCGCTAATCGGATCAACCTGCGCCGGGGCAGCGTTGCAACAAGGAGCGAACTTTTTTCGTGCGTGTTCGCTCTTGCGTGCGGGAATGTTTCGGGCATGGTGGTCTTATGCCTGTACAGGCTTCCGATGTCGCTCCTGCCGGGGTGCACAAAAAAAACGGTTTGATCTTTCAGTGCCTTTTTACTTAGAGTAGTGGGATACGTTTAACTTGTACAAATCCGTATCAAACATGGTATGCAGGCATTTTTCTGTCTCGCTGCCGTATGTATCAGGAAGGCCGGACCCGCCCTATGACCACTACAGACACAGCCGCTCAAGACCAAAAGGACTATCCGGAACAGGAACAGACCTTTGGCGAAAAACTTCTGCAGACCATCGACACCCTTCCGGACGACACCGTGACACTGGTGGAGATCCGTGATCTGATCGGGCAGGAAGGGCTTCTGCTTTTCACGATTTTTCTGAATCTCATTTTTCTGGTGCCTGTTTCAGTGCCGGGCGTGAGCACTGTATTCGGTGCGGCAATTCTGCTGGTGGGGCTTTTCCGGTTTTTCAACCGCCCCTTCTGGCTGCCCGGGTTTATCGCCACGCGCCGCCTGCCTTCCGCTAAACTCCGGAGCGCACTTCAGAAAAGTACGATATGGATCGGTCGTCTTGAAAAAATCAGCCGTCCCCACACCCTCACCTGGTTTACCCGGGGTGGACTTGCTGCCCTCTCAAACAACGGCGGTCTCATACTGGGCGCCGTGCTGCTCATGATGCCTTTCGGCCTGGTGCCCTTCAGCAACACGCTCCCGGCGCTTGCCTGCATCCTTCTGGCCGTCGGCATGCTTCAGTGTGACGGACGCTGTATCCTGCTGGGACATGTGACCAATGTACTGACCATTATTTATTTTGCTGTTCTGATCATAATCTTCATTCTTGCCGGTGATCTGGCGCTCAGTAGTTTTTTTAAAGGATAAGGAAGGATCGTTTCCGATGGAAAACAGGCATGTTCTTTTCTATGTGTTTTTCGCTGCGCTGTTGCTGCTACTGCCTGTGTGCGGGCAAGCCGCCGACGTGACCTTGTACCGGGATACCTGGGGTGTGCCCCACATTTATGGTGACAGCTGGGCAAACGCAGCCTATGCCCTCGGTCAGGCACAGGCGGAAGACCGTCTCGAAGACATCTACAAGAACGTACGAACGGCGATGGGCACCATGGCTGAGGCTTTCGGTGAAGACTATGCCGAGCAGGATTTTTTCCTGCGTGTTTTCAAAAATGCTGAGCTATGCGAAAAGTACTGGGATACAGCGCCTGCGCATATTCGCGAAATCTGCGACAGTTTTATGCGCGGTGTGCAAGATTATGTGGCGGAACATCCGGAGAAAACACCGGAATGTGCCTGCGATCTTTACGGCTGGCAGTGTGTTGCCGTGGGAAGAACCATGCTGCTGAACTGGCCCCTCGGTGTTTTGAACGATGAGGTGCACAGGAAGAAAGAAGCGCCCGCTTTCGGATCCAACGCTTTTGCCGTGGCGCCGTCCCGTTCCGCCGAAGGCTGCCCCATTCTTATGACCGATCCGCATCTGGAATGGGAGGGGCTTGCCGTGTTTTATGAAGCCCGACTGCATACAGACAGTGAAGATTTATGCGGCTTTTTCATTGTAGGTTCTCCGGCGCCTGTCCTCGGGCATAATGCCCATGTCGCCTGGGCCTGCACGACCGGCGGCCCGGATACTTCCGATGTGTACATGGTCAAAACCAACCCTTATGGATTCATGCAGTACGAATACAACGGCGAGTGGCTGGTCTTTGATGCAGATATCATCAGGATCAAAGTGAAAGATGCGCCCACTCAGTACAAGCCCGCACTGTATTCGGTCTACGGTCCGCTGCTGGATCTGCCCGATCTGAAAAGAAACATTGCCTACTGCGGTGCCACTCCGTATTTTGATCAGGTTGCCATGATGGAGCAGATGTACAACATGGCGACGTCCAGAAATTGCGAAGAATTTTACAATGCTCTTGCCATGAATCAATTCATGGAACAGAATATTCTTTTTGCGGACCGGGACGGCAATATTCAGTACGTCCGCACTGGACGCACACCGATCCGGCCGGAAGGCGATATCAACTGGTCTGTGCCTGTGCCGGGCGGCTCCGATGCGACGCGCTGGCTCGGTATTCATGATATTAAGGATCTGGTTCAGATCAAAAATCCGCCGCAGGGCTATTTCCAGAACTGCAATGTCAGCCCGGCTGTGATGATGTCTGACTCGCCCATGACCCCCGATAAGTACAAGGACTATATCTTCAATGTCAGCTGGGATCAGAACAGTCCCCGGGGCAGGCGGCTGCTCCAGTTGCTGGATGCGGATCCGCTCATCACTAAAGATGCGGCCATCGCCTACACGATGAATAACTATGACCTTCTTGCGGTGCCCTGGCAGACCGCTCTTGCCGCGGCAGTCGCGGCACGGGGTGAAGACAATCCGCCGGAAGAGGAACTTGCCCGAGCGGTGCAGGGCATTCTGAGATGGGATGGCTACTTCAGCAAAGAGGAGCCTTTTACTTTTCTCTATAAACGGTGGCGCCTGAAGTGTCAGGATGCCATTGATATCGCTGCCATTGCGGATGGAGAGCCGCTGGGTGCGGAGGATCAGGAAAAGATGCTGTCTCTCCTGGCGGAGGCGCAGCAGGAAATGAAGGAGAAGTACGGCAGCTTCGAGGTGCCCTGGGGTGATCTGGTCAAGATCGGAAGAGGCGGACGCTATTTCCCCCTTGAATGCGCTGATTTCGGCGGCGGAAAAGACAAGAAAAATCAGACCGAAACCGTTCTGGATGTGGCTTCAAAAGAAATGCCGGACAGCGACGGAAAACTGGTCGGTCATAACGGGTCCGGTTCACTGATGATAGCTTTTCTCCACAAGGACGGGATTGAATCGCACAGCCTCGTTGCCTGGGGTCAGAGTGCGGATCCGGAATCACCGCATTACGTGGATCAGTCGGAAAAGCTCTATTCCCCCCGCAAACTGAAGCCGACCTGGTTTACAAAAGAAGAATTGATGGAGCATCTGGAATCGACCAGAACGATCACGGTTCCCGGGCGATAGCATCAGCCTGCGTCTGTTTCTGCCGGGAAAACTTCGGCGAGAAAGAGGTCGACTACGGAAGTGAATTCATCCGTATAGCGGCTCAGAAAATTCCAGTGTCCAGCGCCATGAAAGAAGTGAAGTTTCTTCAAGGCGGCGGGGCAGCGGTCGTAGAGCGACTGCGTCTCATGGACAGGGATTTCTATTTCCGCATCGCCCGCCAGAATCAGTGTGGGCATGACAGCATACTTCATGAAATCAACGGGACGCATGGCAAAAGGATTGGCGCCTGTGAGAAGGGCAAAGCCGGCGTAAAACGGGTAGGCGATGAAATGAGGCGTGTAAAATACTGCCAGCCTGTTTGCCACGGCACTGGTCAGTGTATCGTAACTTGATTCAAGAATAATAAAGGCGAGATCCTGCTGTTCCGGCAGCCCATAAGTGATCGTTGCCGCACCCAGCGACACGCCGTCCGCACCGATATGCCGATATCCCCGCTCTGACAGAAAACGGCAGCATGCCTTCAGATCCAGCCGTTCCTGCCAGCCTATGGTAACACGCTTGCCCCCGCTTTTTCCGGAGGCGCGCAGGTCGGGCAGCAACACGGCAAAGCCCCGCTCCAGAAAAAAAATGCCGCGCCCTATGCTGGAGGTGCGGTTGGCATCGATGCCTGCCAGAAGAACCACGGCGCGGTCACTTTCCGCCGGGACATACCAGGCAGAAAGCGTTACATCATCTTCGGTGATAATAGTGACCGCTTCCACGGGACGCTCCGCCAGGGTGGAGATATCTTCTATCATCCGAGTTCTGGGCCGTGTCGTAAGCTGCACACTTCCGGCGGTAACGGCAGTCCATAGCAGAAAAAAAAGTACCAGTACGGCGGCAAGAAGTCTTTTCACCCATTTTTTCATTGCACTGCCCTCCAGCCCGGTACCCCTTCAAGGGGTAGTCCCACCGGTAAAACTATTGTAGAGCAGAAGAGAGAAAAATTCAAAAAATCGTGTATTTTCAAAGTTTAGCACTTTGTGAAGTTCCGGGATAATTTGCACAAAGTGCCGTACTATTAGTATCATATTAGCCGAGGAATACCCTTTTACCCCCTGTTCATGAAAGGAAGAACTATGAGCACAAAAGACAACCTTCAGGAAGCCTTTGCCGGTGAGAGCCAGGCCAACCGCAAGTATCTTGCCTTCGCCAAAAAGGCGGAGCAGGACAATTTCAAACAGGTGGCGCGTCTTTTCCGCGCGGCAGCCGCTGCCGAAACGGTGCATGCCCATGCTCACCTTCGTGCTATGGGCGGTATTCGCGGTACGCTTGAAAATCTGGAAGAGGCTAAAGGGGGAGAGGAATTCGAGTTTAATTCGATGTACCCCGGTTTTGTGGCGGAAGCAGAGGCGGAAGGCAATAAAGCTGCGCTGATCAGTTTCAAAAATGCCATGGCTGTCGAAAATATTCATGCCGGTCTCTATGGCGAAGCCATCGAGGCGGTGAAGGCAGGAAAAGATCTTCCTGAAACGCCCATTTATGTGTGTGAAATATGCGGCAATACGGTTTATGGCGAAGCCCCGGATAAATGCGATATCTGCGGTGTGCCGAAAGAACGCTTCTTTGCCGTGGAATAAACAATTCCGGGACAGTGTAACGCTATGGGCTGTATGTGCCGTCCTGTACGAATCGGAAACAACGGCAGATGCTGCAGCGTAAATTGAGAAAACAATGGTTCCCCACCACCATGATAAAAGGCTTGATGTTTTGCGCACACGCCTCGGCGTGTGGGGCGCCGATGTTTTTATCAGCTTCGATCCGGCGGACAATGCCTGGCTGACCGGTTTTTTCGGAAGCACGTCCATAGTGGCTGTTACGGCGGAAGAGGCCTGGCTGTTCTGTGATTTCAGGTATCTGGAGCAGGCGCGCGCATCGGTTACAGCGGCGCAAGTCGTGGAATTTAGCGGTGCAGCAGAGCCTTTTCTTGCCCGGCATCTGAATGCATTCTGTCTTAAGCAGGCTGTCTGTGATCCCTCTGTCATGACGCTTGCCTGTTATAACAGGCTCAAAGAGCACTATGAAGGCGAACTGACGGCGCAGCCGGATGTCTGCCGCGCCCTTCGCACTGTAAAAGAAGAAGGCGAGATCGCCCGAATTGAGAAGGCAAGTCTTCTGGCAGAAGATGCACTCCAGGCTGTTCTTGGTGAGATCAGGCCCGGTATGGAAGAAACGGAATTGGCGGGTCGCCTGGACTATGCTTTTCGGCAGCGCGGGGCACAGCGCAATTCATTTGATACGATCGTGCTCTTCGGTGAAGGCAGCTCACTGCCCCACGGTAAGCCCGGAAACCGCGGGCTGCAGCCCGGAGACATTATCCTCATTGACTGCGGATGTGTACTCGATGGCTACTGCTCCGATCTGACCCGCACCTTTGTGTATAAGCAATCGCCGGGAGCATGGTTTCAGGAAATTTATGACTGCGTTTATCAGGCACAGGCGGCGGCGCTTGCCGCTGTCCGTGACGGAATATCTGCCCGGACAGTAGATGAAACTGCCCGAACAGCGATAAAGAACAGCGGTTTCGGTGATTATTTCGGTCATGGCACCGGTCATGGTGTCGGACTTGAGATTCATGAGTCTCCGCGGCTCAACCCCGAGTCGGAAGCCATTCTGGCTGCCGGCATGGTTGTCACGGTGGAGCCCGGTATTTATCTGCCCGGCAGAGGCGGTGTTCGAATAGAAGATTTGTTGGTGGTTACCCCTTCGGGGAGCCGTGTGTTAACTGTTTTACCAAAGGAATTACGGATTCTCTGAGTATGATTTCGACAGCAGATTTTAGAAACGGCATGGTAGTGGAACTGGACAACGACCTGATGGAGATCGTTGAATTTCAGCATGTGAAACCGGGTAAAGGCGGCGCCTTCGTCCGTACAAAATTTAAAAATGTACTGACGGGCAGAGTGCTGGAAAAAACCTTCCGTTCCGGTGAAAAATTTGAAGAAGCACGCATTGAGACGCGTAAATGGCAGTTCCTTTACAGCGATGGCGAGCAGTTTCATTTCATGGATCATGAGACCTATGAACAGCTGGCAGTCGACGCTGATGTGGTTGGAGATCAGGCGCTTTGGATCAAGGAAAACTCCGATGCGTCTCTCATTTTTTACAAAGGAAATGTGATCAGCGTCGAAGCACCGGCGCATGTGGTTCTGGAGATTACCAAATCCGATCCCGGTGTGCAGGGCGACCGTTCCAGCGGAGCCAAAAAGCCCGCCACCCTTGAAACAGGAGCAACCATACAGGTACCGCTTTTCCTGAATGAAGGTGATCATGTTAAAGTGGACACACGCACCGACGAATATCTTGAACGGATGTGAGCTCGGGGCGATTATGCCTGCTTTTTTCCGAATGCAGTTTTGAATCGATTTATCATACAGTATTGAAATATCAATCCGGATGCTCAGGCATTTCATCAGCACACTGCAGAGCGCAGCAGCCGGATTAACGGGAGGGCGAACGCTGTTTGCCCTTTTTCTATGTATCAGCACGAAAGGATAATACCATGCCGCGCCGGGAAGACATCGAAAAAATTATGATAATCGGCTCCGGACCTATTGTTATCGGTCAGGCTTGCGAATTCGATTATGCGGGCACTCAGGCGTGTAAAGCACTGCGCGGTCTGGGCTACAAAACAGTGCTGGTGAATTCCAATCCCGCCACAATCATGACAGATCCTGTCATGGCCGATGCCACCTATATCGAGCCGCTGAATGTGCCCACGCTCCGGCGGATCATTGAAAAAGAGCGTCCCGATGCCCTTCTCCCCAATCTGGGCGGGCAGAGCGGCCTGAACCTTTCTCTTGAGCTGGCGCGACAGGGCGTGCTCGATGAATTCAATGTACAGATGATTGGCGTGAATGTGGATGCCATTGAGCGCGGAGAAGACCGGCGTACCTTCAAGGAAGTCATGAAAGGCATCGGCGTTGACGTGCCGCGCAGCGAGCTCGCGTACTCGGTTGAGGAAGCGGAGAAAATTGCCGCTGACCTGGGCTATCCTGTTGTGGTGCGCCCTGCCTATACCATGGGCGGAACGGGTGGCGGTCTGGTGTACAACCTGCAGGAACTGCAGACCATTACGGCGCGGGGACTGGCTGCAAGCCTTGTAGGGCAGGTGCTGATCGAAGAATCTGTCCTCGGCTGGGAAGAGCTGGAAGTTGAGGTGATCCGGGATGCCAAGAACCAGATTATTACCGTGTGTTTCATTGAAAATGTGGATCCCATGGGAGTGCATACCGGTGATTCCTTCTGTGTTACACCCATGCCCACCGTCTCCGATGCGCTGAAGGAGCGTCTTGAAAAAACGGCGCATGCCATTGTTGAAGCCATTCAGGTTATCGGCGGTGCCAACGTGCAGTTTGCCCATGACCCCGCCAGTGATCGGCTGACGGTTATTGAAATCAATCCCCGCACCTCCCGTTCCAGTGCGCTGGCTTCCAAGGCAACGGGCTTTCCCATTGCGATGATCTCCGCACTTTTTGCCGCCGGACTCACGCTGGATGAAATCCCCTACTGGCGGGGCGGCACGCTTGACAAATATACGCCTTCCGGTGATTATGTCGTGGTAAAATTCGCCCGGTGGGCCTTTGAAAAGTTCAAAGGAATTGAAGACCGGCTCGGCACACAGATGCGTGCGGTGGGCGAAGTCATGAGTATCGGGAAAAGCTTCAAGGAAGCCTTCCTCAAGGCGATTCGCGGTCTGGAAAGCGGAAGAAACGGGCTGGGGTTTGCTAAAAATTTTCACCAGTTGCCTTTGGAGGAACTCCTCGCACTGGTGGGCACGCCCACGAGCGAGCGTCAGTTTCAGCTGTATGAAGCCCTTCGAAAGGGTGCCTGTGTTGATGACCTTTATAAACGCACCAGGATCAACCCCTGGTTCCTTCAGCAGATGAAGGAACTGGTGGAACTGGAAGAAGAGATTCTGAAGCACAAAGGGAACCTTCCGCCGGACAGCCTTCTTGTTCAGGCGAAAAAAGACGGGTTCAGCGATAAATATCTGGCGCAGCTGCTTACGCTTTCTGAAAAGCAGATCCGTGAGAAACGCCTGGCGCTGGGTGTGTCCGAAGCCTGGGAGCCGGTGCCGGTGAGCGGTGTGGAAAACGCCGCCTACTATTATTCCACTTATAATTGCCCGGATAAGATTCCGGCGGCTGAAGGCAAAAAAGTGATGGTGCTGGGCGGCGGACCCAACCGTATCGGCCAGGGCATCGAATTCGACTACTGCTGCGTTCATGCGGCTTTCTCTCTGCGCGATCAGGGCTATGAGTCCATTATGGTCAACTGCAACCCTGAAACAGTGTCCACGGATTTTGATACCTCGGCGCGTCTGTACTTTGAGCCGTTGACCGTGGAGGACGTGCTCAGTATTTATGAAAAAGAAAAGCCTCTGGGCGTAATCGTCCAGTTCGGCGGGCAGACGCCTCTCAACATAGCCGGCGAACTTGAAAAAGCCGGCGTGCCCATTCTGGGTACTTCTGTGGAAACCATTGACCTTGCGGAAGATCGTGACCGCTTCCGTCATATCATTGAGGAGCTCGGTATTCCCCAGCCGAAATCGGGTATGGCGAGCAATCTGGATCAGGCGCTTGCCATTGCCGCTGAAATCGGGTACCCGCTCATGGTTCGGCCTTCCTATGTGCTGGGCGGCAGAGGTATGGAAGTGGTTTATGATGAGGAAATGCTCCGGCGCTATGTGGCGGCCGCCGTGGAAATCACGCCTGAACGGCCTATCCTCATTGATAAATTTCTGGACAATGCCATCGAAGTGGAAGCGGACGCTATTTCTGACGGGGAAAGCGCTTTTGTTCCAGCTGTCATGGAGCATATTGAGCTGGCAGGCGTGCATTCCGGCGACTCCGCCTGTGTGATTCCGCCTATCAGCGTTACCCCACGCCAGGTGGAGACCATCAACGAATATACACGTCGTATTGCCGTAGCACTCAAGGTGGTGGGACTCATGAACATTCAGTATGCCATTGCCGATGATATCGTCTATATTCTGGAGGCGAATCCCCGTGCGTCACGGACGGTACCCCTGGTTTCCAAAGTGTGCAATATTCCCATGGCGTCCCTTGCAACGCAGGTCATGCTCGGGAAGAAACTGGGCGAGCTCGGACTTTACCAGAAAACCATCCCTCATTACGGTGTGAAAGAGGCGATTCTTCCCTTTAATATGTTCCCGGAGGTGGATCCGCTGCTGGGCCCTGAAATGCGTTCTACCGGTGAAGTGCTGGGCATGGCGAATTCTTTCGGTATCGCTTTTTTCAAGGCGCAGGAAGCCACGCAGCTGAAGCTGCCCACAGAGGGGACTGTGCTCATTACCGTGGCAGAAAATGACAAGCCCGCCGTGCTCGAAGCAGCGCGGTTGCTGAGCAAAAACGGATTCCGTGTGCTGGCGACCAGCGGAACGGCAGCCTTCCTTCGTACCAACAATATTCCCTGTGAGGAAGTACTGAAAATGCACGAAGGGCGCCCCAATCTCATGGATACTATCAAGAACCACGAGATCCATCTGATTGTGAATACGCCGGGAGGAAAGCTCAGCAAGACGGATGACTCCTACATCCGTAAAGCGGCGATTGCCTATAACATTCCTTATGTGACGACGACTGCCGCCGCTTATGCTGCCGCCCGGGGCATTGCCGACATGCGCCAGGGTGTGACCGGTGTTAAATCTCTGCAGGAATATCACGCAGATATCCGTTGAGAGGAAAGCTCCGGCCTTTCTGCCGGATCATTTATATAGATATTTTCCGGAGAACATGCTATGATGAGGGATGCGTTGTTGTCCCGGATCTCCGGGAAAATATAAATGGCACCGGCATCTCCGGCAAAAAGCGTTTTTATTCATCAGGCATCGACCCGAAAAATTTCTTGCCTTCACAGTCTGATAGCACTGCCCGAATCATCAGCGTTTTTTACCGGAATCTGAACAAGGAAGCGGGATATGAGTGCTCAGTCGTCGGAGTTTTGCATAGAATCTTCGGGTGGCGTCCTGCTTCGGCGCAAAGACATTTATGTGGCGCAGCTGGAAGGGGACTACGAGACCATGGGCCGCCAGCATGGTGAACTGGCGGCAGCGGCCTGCGGCGATGTGGTGGCGCTGTACATGAACGGACTCCTGTCCAAACTGATTGCTCAGGCGGTCCCGTCCATTTCCCGCTCTGCTGCCTGGCTGATTCAGGAGCTGTTCCGGCGGAGAAACAGCAGAGACTACGGGGCGGATCTGAAGGCGCATCTGCGCGGACTGGCGCAAGCGTATAACCTTCCGCTTGCCGATGCGGAACGGCTTCTCGTCATGCCCGATATCTTCCATTATCTTGCAGGGAAGACCTTCACTACCCTGACCTCGCCTCCGTCCTGCTCCTGCTTTTTCGCTTGTGGCGCCGCAACACAGGACGGAAAACTGATTGTTGGGCGCAATTTCGATTTCTTCGGCAGAGGCGTCTGGAATGACAATCAGGCGCTGATTGTCATGCGTCCCTCCGATGGGCAGGCTTTCTGCTGGATCGGCGCACTGGGCGTCTGCGGCAGCGGGCAGGGTTTCAATGAAAGCGGGTTGATTGTCGGGCTCCACTCCAAATTTACCACCGATCTGCGGACACAGGGCGCTCCCATTTTCAAACTGGTTCATGAGATTCTGGCTTACTGTACCACCGTGGAGGAGGCGGTTGCCCGTATCACAGCAGCGCCCCGTCTTTGCGGACTGAGCCTTTTCATTACAGGAAGCAGAGAGCGTACCGCCGCCATTGTCGGATATTCCGCCACCCATCACGAACTGATCCGCCCGGAAAAAGAGTATCTGGTTCGCACCAACCATTATGTGACGGCGGACATGCAGCGTTTGCAGCGGGGACCTGTCGCTTTTATGCGTCACACACAAGCGCGGTTTCAGCGCATCACGGCACTGATCGAAGAAAAGTACGGGACACTCCGTGTTGAAGACGGTCCGTCCATTCTCAGTGACTGCATAGATCCTTATGAGGATAGGAAAAGGCTTGCCGGAAATCTGGTCGCCGCAACGAACAACGTGCAGAGCATTGTATTCAGCCCGGATGATGATACGCTCTGGCTGGCTCACGGCGATTTTCCCGTGTGCCTCAATGACCGTTACTGCGGTTTTTCAATGTCGGCACTGCTGCAGGGCGATGAAGGGAACTATGAAAAAGAAGATCTGCCGGGCGGCAGTCCGCTGACCGGGGAGGAGCGCCGGGGGCTCTATGAATTTCTGCAGGCGTGGTCTGCCCATCTGGACAATCTCGACAACAGCCGAGCCGTCCAGCACCTGCTGCGTGCAGCGGAAATAGTTCCCGGGGAACCTGTTTTTCCCAGGCTTGCCGGTCTGATCCTTCTCAAGGAAAAAAAGTATGCCCGGGCACTGCCGCTGCTCCTTAAAAATGCGGAATATCCCTACCGGGATGCCCTCGCACATGCGGAATCCCTGTTATGGGTCGGGCGCTGCCTGGATCTTATGGGGCGTCGTGACGAGGCGCTCGACTATTACCGCCAGTCCTCCGCATTGAATGCGCAGCCTGTCTGTGCTGCAGCCGAGCGGAACATGAATACGGCATTCAAGGCGCATCAGATGTGGTCTGTCACGCCTGAGTTTGTCATCGGTGCGGCGCTGGCGAAATATTGAAGGTCAGCACTTTCAGTTTCAGGGAAGTACAGCCCGGGTGTGAAGCCATTTGATGAAAAGATCCGGCGAGGTGGACAGTACGGGATCGCCTTTACCCAGGCCGAAGCCATGGGGTCCCGGCTCATACACATGCATTTCCGCAGGCACTCCGGCGCGGTGCAGTGCCAGATAATAGGTGATGCTGTTTTCCGCCGAAACACCTGTGTCCGCCGTGCTTGCCACGAGAAAAGCGGGCGGTGTGTCCTTGGTTACATGCTGATCATTCTGGAGACTTTCCGCCAGACCGGGTTCCGGATTATCGCCGAGCAGATTCTTTCCGCTGCCTACGTGGCCGAAAGGTGGCAGCAGCGAAATAACCGGGTAAATAAGCACGGTGAAATCCGGGCGGCTTGACTGGCGTTTTACCGGATCTGCCGAATCGGGATCGCCGCCGTCGAAATGAGTCGCCACGGTGGAGACGAGATGGCCGCCCGCAGAAAAACCGAGGATCCCGACCCGGACCGGATCCACATTCCATTCTTCCGCACGGGCACGAACCACGCGAAGTGCCTGCTGCGCATCCTGCAACGGAACAGGATGGCGGTTGGGTTCGACGCGGTACTGACAGATAAATGCGGCGATGCCCTGACCGTTGAGCCATCGAGCCACTTCCATTCCTTCATGGCCGGTAGCAAGGCCACCATACCCGCCTCCCGGACATACCACGACAGCAGGCACGGGCTTTTTTGATTCATGGAGGGGGAAAAGATGCAGCGCCGGAGCATTCATGGCACCGCTGATGTGCGCAGGAGCCATTGCCTCTTCATAAAGGGCGATGGCGGGCGCTCCCGAATCAAAACTTTGACCTGCAGCAAGAAAAGCGGTTGTCATGAGAAGAAAAAGAGGCAACATTGCGTAAGTTCCTTCGTCTCGGTTCAGTGGTTTTTCAGGATCCGGTATTCATGCCGGAAGTTTATATCCGGATGCGGTGTTGTTTAGGAACATGCTACACTTTCGGCATTGAGAATTACAATCCGCATCCGATACAGGGCGCAGGAAGCCGTGAAAGTTTTTTAATGATATCGACAGAAGAAAATCGTATGCCTCCCCGGGGTGCCCGGGTTATGATCGCCATGAGCGGTGGCGTGGACAGTGCCGCTGTGGCTGTGCTTCTGGCTGAGGCAGGCTATGACTGCCTGGGCGCAACCCTCCGGCTGACGGGTGATAAAGAGGAAGTATCGGTCTTTGAGCCCTGCTGCGGTCTGCAGGCGGCTGAAGATGCCCGCCGTATCTGCACTACGCTGGGAATTCCGCACAGAACAGTGCGGGTCGTGGAAGTGTTTGAAAAGACGATTATCCGCTATTTTGCAGGACAGTATGCGGAAGGACGCACGCCCAATCCCTGCATCCGATGCAACCGTGCCATCAAATTCGGCATGCTCTTTAAAGAAGCAACGCGACTCGGCTATGACTACATCGCTTTCGGGCATTATGCCCGTCTTATGGAAAGAAACGGAAGGATGACTCTGGCAAGGGCGGCTTACCTGCCAAAAGACCAGAGTTATGTACTGGCACCCCTTACCCAATCTCAGTTGCGCCGTTCCTGCTTTCCCCTTGCGGCGATGACAAAGGAAGATGCCAGGGCTGCCGCCCGGCGCATAGATGTCGTGTCCGGAAATAAAGCGGAAAGTCAGGAAATCTGCTTTGTGCCGCTCCGTAATTATGCCAGCGTAGTGGAAAAGTATGCCGGGAAGGGCACGCCCGGTCCCATTCGCGATCTGGAAGGGCGCGTACTCGGGCAGCATGAAGGCATTCACCGCTACACCATCGGTCAGCGTCGGGGACTGGGAATCGGTGCGGAAAAGCCGCTGTACGTGGTCTGGCTTGATGCCGCGCACAACACGGTCTGGGTCGGCAGAGACGCGCAGTCTCTATGTGATTGTTTTGAAACGGGGCCTCTCTTTTTTGGAGGAATGGCACCGCAAAAAGAAAAATTTGAGGCATGGGTTCAGCTTCGCTATCGGCATCAACCGGTGGCAGGAGTGGTTGAGCCGAGAGATCACGGGGCCCGGGTCGTTCTTTCTGAAGCACAGCGGGCTGTGACGCCGGGACAGTGGGCGGTGTTTTATGACGGGAGCGGGCATATCCTGGCTTCGGCAAAGATACAGCAGTTCGAGCGATGGTGTGGAGGTGCAGACTGCACGTTTACGCAGTAAAATATGGTAAACTTACTGTACAGGGCAGATGTATGTCCGTTATGGTAATTCAGATGGAAGGGAGTATCTGTTATGGCAGCACCAAAAATTGTCGGTTGCTTCAATCATCCCGGTAAAGAGGCCATGGGACGATGCCGTCAATGCAGCAAGCCGATTTGCAAAGAATGCGGATTTGTGACACCGGCGGGTATGTACTGCTCCAATGAGTGTCGCGACAAGCACGAAGATTTCATGAAACGCGCCACTGACGTGGATTTGTCGAAGCGCCAGAAAAGAAGCCTTCGCGCCCGTCTTGGCAGTGTGTTTTCGCTTATTGTCGTGCTGGTCGTCCTGTTTTTCGGGGCAGTCCTGCTTGGATGGTTGGTTCATATCCCGTATCTTTCCAGTTTCAGTATTACCGTGCGTTCTTTTCTGGGTCTTATGTAAAGGAGGAACAGGCAATGGATTTGACGTTTTTGAAATGGCCGATTATTATTCTGGTGATCGCAGGTATTGCATTTCTCTTCACCAGCCCGGGTGTTAATTTCCTGGTGAACCACTATACCAAAGCGACAGTGGGTGCGGACTTCGCCAAAGATCTGAGCGATGAAAGCGGGCTTACCCGTATCGGCGGGTATCTGCTTTTCACCTGGCAGTATCAGAAGGCGTACGACACCATGAACCTGGCTGTGGCGCGCTATGGTCCGGAAGGCAGGCATTACTATTACAATCTGTACCGCATGGCACGCTGTCTGGATCGCCTCGAACGGTACCGGGAAAGTTATAACATCCTCATGGATCTGATCAGTGCCAATGCGCATGATGCCGACAACCGTGTCGCCGACAATGACAATTTACGGCTGCGTGCTTCTAAATTGAAAGAAGTACACGGCCTCTGATGCCCCTGAATCCTCTTGAAATAGTTCCCGGCAGACTGCCGGCTCTGGCATGCCTTCACGCAAAAAAGCGCACTGTTAAAAAACTGTACCTGTACGGAAAGTCGCAGACGGCGGAGGAGTTTGAGCGTCTTTTGCCGCAGGAGAAGATCGTATATGCCGACAGGCATCAGCTGGATCAGCTGGCGGGCGGTGTGCTGCATCAGGGTGTTCTGCTGCATGCCGCACCTTTGCCCGTTCTGGATCTTGATGACTGGCTTGTCCGGCACGATCGCCCTGACTGCATTCTCCTTGCTCTCGATTGCATCGAAGATCCTCAGAATTTCGGCGCCATGGTACGCAGTGCTGCCGCATGCGGTGCCTCCGGTGTCCTTTTTCAGAAGGACCGTGCCGCTCCGGTCAGTCCGGCGGCGGTCAAAGCGGCTGCCGGTGGCATGGAATACGTTGACCTGATCCAGGTCACCAATCTGGCGCGTTCCCTTGGAGCGTTGCAGGAAGCCGGATTCTGGACAGCAGCATTGGATGGCCGTGCGGACACAACGCTGTGGTCTTCCGATCTTACCGGAAGAATCACGCTGGTCATCGGCAATGAAGGTGCCGGTGTCCGACGCCTGGTCCGTGAGAAATGCGATTATCGTCTGGCGATCCCGCTGCCCGGGGAAGTGGCAAGCCTGAATGCGTCTGTTGCTGCAGGGATTGCGCTGGCGGAATGCATGCGCCAGCGTGCCGCTAAAGATTGATGTTTTTCACTTGCAAAGCGCATGTTCCTTTAGCAGGGCTTGCTGTTTTTGTCCATGATTTGTATAATGAAAAGGCTTTTCTTATAGAGCGTAATGCGTGTTTATCTGAAAAGGGTTCCATTGCTGATTTTTGGACAAGGATTGTTTAATGACAGATCAGGATGAAGAGAGAAGAGACCAGGATCCGACACGTCTGTGCCATACCTGCAGGATGCCGGTAAGTGCCCTGGCGACACGCTGTCGTTTTTGCGGAGCCAAGCTTGAGCGCCCCCGGAAGTCGGATGAGGTGCTGACTGTCAAGGATCTGGGAGGGGAGCGGGGCAGCACTTATACTCCCTCTGCCAATGTCGTGAGAGCACTCGAGGCTTTTGCGGAGGAAGAGAAGGCGCAGAGCTCTAATCAGACCCAGACCGGCGGAACGAGGTCGCGAATACGGCGTATCAAAAGAACGCAGGAAGAATCGCGGCAGAAACTGGAGGAAGCGCTGGACGAATTAGATCCATCCAAAATAGACATCTACGCTAAAGATATTTTATCGCGCAAGCCCAAAGAAAGCGAGAAAAAACCTGCAGGGACTTTGGACGATCTGGGCAGAAAATTGTTTTCTGCCGTCATATTTATTGTGGCTGTTGTTTTTCTGTATTTTATTGTGACATTCGGATGGAACTGGCTGCGTGTGGGCGGAGCTGTGCAGCCCGCTGCTTTTCAGACATTTCCGAACCGAGCAGAGGCAATGCTTGCGGAAGGACAGCCACTGCCGGATGTGCACCGGGAGGCTGTCCGGGCCTGTCAGGTGGACAATTCGCCCGAGAACAGCCGTATCCTCTCACGGGTGCGCCGCAGACTGATGGAGCAAATTGAAGCGCAGGCATACAGCAAACCCTTTAATATGCAAAATATAACCGATGCCAACCGGGACAGCAGTGCCGCTGCCACCGTCGATTTTGACCAGTCATTGGCTGATCTGGCAGAGAGAATGCGGCGGGAGGCGGCCACCTATAAATTTATTCTTACCTCTCTGAACAAAGAGGCGGAGACAGCGCTTTTTACCCTGAACAACCCCTATGTCAGTGAGAAAGAGCAAACAGTCTCGCCCGGAGAACTCCTTCTGGATCGTTTCCTTGTGACAAGCATTTCCTCCCGGGGCGTTGCATTGGAAGATACGCACCCCAAAGCAGGCAGGCGGCACCTGCTTGCCAAACCACTGACCACCGTTCTCCCGGATTAACGTGCCTTACTTCTCGGAAGGTGTGGCACCTGACTGCTGCTGAATTGCTGCAAGCAGCTGTGCGTCCACGGGCAGGTGATGTGCTTTCATCTGTTCCACATACTTTTGGGCAGAGGCAGGATCTCCCAGCATGAGAGAAGCCGCTGCAAGATTGTAGAGACTGTCGCCATGGCCCGGATCCGTTTCCACAGCCTTTTTCCAGCAGGCGATTGCCTCCGGGATCTCCTGGCGCATGCCATAAAGCACTCCCAGATTGTACCAGGCGAAAACATAATCAGGTCTGATGCGCACGCTTTCCTGCCACGCCGCCATCGCTTCCTCTGTCCGTTGTGCCTCCAGCAGGGCGGCCGCCAGGTTCGACCACGCAACGGCAGGCTGTGCATGGCCGTTGACAGCCTCTGCAAGTGCCTCGATAGTACCCTCTCTATCGCCCGACTGCTTGCGCAATTGCGCCAGAAATTCACGCGCCTCCGGCCATTGCGGATGAATGGACAATGCTTTCATGCAACGCTTCATCGCCCGCTCCGTATTGCCGGAAGCATTGTCCCGACGTGCAAAAGCCAGATACAGTTCTCCCGGATCGCCTGCCCGGGTGCGCACAACAGGTGCCAGCAGATTTTCCACAGGTGCAAAATTGTCGGTCAGCAGGAGGGAGCCATTTCTTTCTATTAAGGCATTTAACGTTACATTGGGAATGCGAGTTCCAATATAGGCATGAGCCGCTGCAATGCGGGCGGGGATATCATCCAGAGGGACAGGCTGCTTTGCGCAGACGACGACAAAAGTATCCCGCACGAAAGAAGCACGCCCGGTGTTGAATACGGCAACGTCGGCAAAAACCTGGCGACAGGTATGCACAACGGCAGAGAGAAAGTCACCCGAGTCCAGCAGGTCGATCATGTTGAAGAGGTACATGCCGTCCTCTTTCAGAAGACTGTGCAGCCGCCGGTTGAACTCCAGCGTTGTAAGGTGATACGGAACCGTATAATCGTTGATGGAATCACCGAAAATATAGTCGAATCCTTCATATTCGGAGGGATTCGCTTCTTTTTGCGCCAGAAGATCGTCCACCACATTGCGGGCATCCATATCCCGGATATCAATTTGCGTGTTTTCGGGAAGCCCCAAGGCGGCATGAGCGGCACGGGTGACGGCGGGGTCAATCTCGGACACGAGAATACTGCTGCCCGGCCGCACCTTTTCCAGATGGTGAGGATAGGCATAGCCGCCGCCTCCGATGACAAGAGTGCGCAGGGGCTGCGGGCGCGGGTGCCGTTTTTCCAGCACGCTGTCATAGACCCACTCATATTCATAGAGCAGATGGGTCGGATCTGTCATGTCAATGCAGGAGTGCACCAGCTGATCCAGCAGCATTTCCCGGAGGTCAGGGTTCTCCTCATCTTTCAGGATGGCAATATAAGAGTACTGGCTTTCATCTTCATAGATGGTGCGGTTCGCATAATCCGAGTGGGTTCGAATCCAGGCGTATACAGGTGCGAATACCGCCTGCCGGGGAAAGAAAGAGGCTCCCAGAAAAAGTGCACTGAGCAGCATCGCTGTGAGAGGCAGGAAATGGCGCGGCTTATACAGTACCCCTGCCACAGCCAGGGACAGTGCCACGGTCAGGGTCATGGGTAAAGCGCCCATCCATTGAATCAGCCAGTAGCCGGACAGAAAAGTGCCGAAAATCCCGCCAAGCGATCCCCAGGCGTAGATCATGCCGACGGAAGCGCCCGCTCCCATGCCTTTATCCAGAGCACGCCGAACAAGAAGAGGGCTGATCATTCCGATGAAAAGGCAGGGGATAAAGCACAGCGCCGCCACCTGAAGACCGATCTGCATCGGCCAGGACAGAAGCGCCAGAAACAGCACGCTGCTGCGCTGTGTACGTACCAGTCCGTTCCAGACAGGGGACAGCATCACAGTCAGAGCGGAAAGAGAAAAGACTGCCGCAACCGTCCTGTTACTGAAACTTCGATCTGCCAGACGACCGCCCAGAGAGTTTCCGAAGGTAATACCGGCAAGAACCAGACCGATAACCATGGTCCAGGTGTACAGCGAACTGCCGAATTCCCGGGCGATCAGCCGGGAAACGCCGAGTTCAAAGGCCATAAACGCCGTATTGGACAGAAAGACAGTGGCGGCTGCCGGTGCCCAGTCTGCAAAGCGGCTCACTTCGTATGCCTTGTCCGGTGCGGGCGTATGCGCACAGGGCGCCCTTCCCCCGGAACGGTGCCGCAGACTGTGCAGGCTGTATGCCGCGCCAAGAATGCCCAGTCCGCCGCCTGATACAAAAAGAATGGTGGAGGCATTCCAGACCATAACCAGATAATAACCGGTTATAAACGTGCCCAGCAGACTTCCCCCGACACCCCAGGCAAAAATACTGCCCACCGTGCGCCCGGCTTTCCGATGAAGATCAAGTGCCATTTTGACCACCACAGGAGGGATCATGCCGAGAAGCAGAGCGGGTACCAGAAAAACGAGAGACACGTGAAGGAAGATTCGCAAAGGCCAGGCGGCACCGCCGAGAAAATGCAGCATGCCCGCCAGACTGTTGAGAGGCAGGATCAGAAAACATGCCCCTGCAGCACTCAGAAAGAGAAGTGCCAGCATCCGCGACGGCACATAACGGTCGGCAAAACGTCCGCCGAGATGGTTGCCCAGTGCCATGCCGAGCATGATCACACCGATCACTGCCGTCCAGGTATAGAGGGACACACCGATATGCCGGGCGATTATCCTTCCTGCCGTCAGTTCCAGCACCATGATGCATGCACTGGATACAAATACGGTGCAGCAGGCTGCCAGCCACGGGATGAAGGGAGAGGAAAGAGATTCTTTATTGTCCATGACTGACTTTCTGCAAGGCTTATAATGCCGGAAAAACTGAAACTGCACATCACCTGCCTGCCGGGGCTGGAAAGCTGCCCGGCAGAGCCGTCAGGGGCATTCCGGAGTCCGCCTGTTACTTTTTGGCGAGTTGCTGACGGAGTACTGCTTTCAGACCACTCAGGGTATAACGGCCTGTGATCGCTTTTTCCGCCGCATTCCATTTAAGATCGCCGGTGAGAGCCAGTCCCATCTCATTTTTCAGATAATCGGTGGCGAAGGGAATGGCAAGTCCGGATAGCAGAAACTGCAGGCCGGGGCCTCCTTTTTCATCGGCTTCAATGCGCAGGTCGAAAGCGGCGCTGTCCGGATCAACCAGATCTGCCGTAATCCGTGCCACCTCGATGGCTTGTATAACACCCATTGCCATTTCCGCTTCCTGGCTTTTGCGGAAGGTAGCCCAGTCCTGGCCTGAAGCAGACACACCAGCCGCTGCCAGCGCCAGAATATCGCCGTTTCGGTTGTCGATGACCAGTTCCAGCAGATGACCGCCCTGAACAGCCGCAGGTGTCTCACGGACTCGGGTCGGCCACCGTTCGAAGAGTTCGCTTTCCACCGTTTCCGGTACGGTCAGTGTGCCCCTGGCGGAAAGGGAACCCCGTTCGGGCAATTCAAAACCATTGGAAGTCCAGCTGATCTGTTTAATTTTAGCCAGGAAAGCGCTGTCATTAAGGATTTTTTCCAGATAGGGCCCCAGGCGCTGCTCGTTGGCAAAAAGAGTCAGTTGCGCTTTGCGGGTATTCATGTCGGTCTTAATCAGGGCTGCCACTTCCCGCGGGAGAACACGATCAAGAACAGACTGCAGCGAAAAGGGACCTGTCGGAATTTCCATGTTTTCAGGCAGATACTGCTCAACAAAGGGTGCGACAAGCAGGGGAGCGGCAACCAGCCGGATGCGGGTGTCGGCTTCGCAAATGGCGTCATGATGCAGTACCGGTGATGCAGCGAGCCCGTATTCACTGTTGAATTTTTTATAGGCAATGGCGCCGCCTCCGGCAGCCACCACCAGCAGGACAACGAGTACGGCAAGAATAATCAGAGCTACTTTTTTCATCTGTTTTTCCTTATGCCTCAACCGGACTTTTGTGCCCGGCGGGAGAATGCAGAAAAGGACCTTATGACGTATGCAAAGCGCAGTAAACAGCCTTCAGTATACTGAAAGGGGAAAGAGTGAATCCAGAAAATACCGGTCCCTTTTTCTGCGGCGCGGCTTTTTTCTATTGTGCAGGACATAATGCCGCACCGTTTTTGTGCCCGATCGTCCTGCAAAGCGGGGTTGATTTATACCACCTTTAATAGGTATTCTTGAACCGGAATCCAATTCATTCCACAGGGCGGGTCTGCACTGCACGGGTCCTTCCCTGTGCCCTTATCAATGCGCAACGAAAAGGAACTGCTCATGGGACTTATTGCCGGTCTTTTCTTCCATTGGCTCGGTGGTTTGGCATCTGCCAGCTTTTACATCCCCTATCGGCGTGTACGTCTTTGGTCCTGGGAAACCTACTGGCTTGTAGGCGGATTTTTCTCCTGGATTATCGCGCCTTTCATCCTCGCCAGTATTCTGGTGCCGGATCTGATCGGCGTGATCAGGAGTGCTCCCTCATCCAGCCTCTTGTGGGCATACTTCTGGGGCGCCATGTGGGGGCTGGGCGGCCTGACCTTCGGGTTGACCATGCGTTACCTGGGCATCGCCCTTGGCATGGCAATTGCCCTGGGGTATTGCGCCGCTTTCGGTACGCTGATGCCGCCCATTTTTGACGGCTCCATTACGACACTGATCCTTCATGCGCCCGGGCAGATTGTGCTGTTCGGCGTGCTTATTTGTCTCACCGGCATCGGTGTGAGCGGTATGGCGGGCATGTCCAAGGAAAAGGAAATGCCTGAAGAGGAAAAGAAAGCGGCGATCAAGGAATTTAATTTTCCCAAAGGACTGATGGTTGCCACCTTCTCCGGCGTACTGAGTGCTTCCATGGCATATGGACTTGCTGCCGGAAAGCCCATCGCAGGCATCGCTCTGGAGCATCTCACCGCCGCAGGAAAAGCCGATCTCTGGCAGAATCTGCCGTCACTGGTTGTGGTGCTCTGGGGCGGATTTACCACCAACTTCCTTTGGTGCCTTTATCTGAATATTACCAATGGCAGCGGACACGAATACTTTGCCACCAGAACCAAAGCCGCGGAACCAGAAAAATCGGAATCTGTCCCCATGCTGAATAACTATGTGTTTTCCGCCATGGCGGGCGTGACCTGGTACATGCAGTTTTTCTTCTACAGCATGGGCGAAACAAAAATGGGCAAATACAGCTTTTCCAGCTGGACGCTGCACATGGCGTCTATTATCATCTTCAGCACCTTGTGGGGCATTTTCCTCAGAGAATGGCATGGCACGAGCAGTAAGACAAAAGTGCTCGTCGCCGTTGGGCTTGCGGTACTGATTCTCTCCACATTGATTGTGGGCTACGGAAACTATCTGAATACGCTGCCCCAGTATGCGGCAGCAGCGGCAACCAATTGACGGTTTTGTTTTCGGCGGATACGTGCAGCAGCGTCAGAGAGCGAAAACTCTTTGGCGCTGCTTTTTTTGAATGCTCCGCCCGAAGTGCATACTCCCGGAATTTGCTTCACCCTTTAAAGACGGAGACTCAGGATCGGGGTTTCTGCGAGGCTTCCGCGAGCCAGTCCAATTCGAGATGTGGGATTCCTTCTGCTGCACCGGCTATAACATCAGTCGGAAGGGAATTAAATATTTTCCGTCCTTCCGCAAGCGCTTCCGCCGCATACTGTGCGCCCTGACGCTCTTCTTCATCGAATAAGCCGGGGCGTTTCCGCATGGCACGCGCCATTTCCCCCAGAATGGATTCTCCAGCATCCAGAAGGCGCGGCTGAATCAGGATCTGTACCAGCGCTGTCAGGCCCTGCAGGTAGGTCTCATAATCTTCAGGCACCAAAGCTGCCAAAGCCGGCGCCAGACCGCCCATCCCTTCCTTCTCGATGCGATCTTCCAGATTCAGCCGGCGGGCATGGGAAAAAATCTTTTCTTCCAGTTTTCGGGTGGCGTCAAAAGCGGAAATCACTTGCATCCCTGCCTTGACGGCACCGGGCACCTGTGCGGAGAAGCGGAAGAGAGACAGAAGAGCCGTTCGGCTCAATGCCATCAGCCGTGTCGGCGACTGGAGCAGAGTCTGGGTCTTTTGGAAAATACGGATTTGAAAAGCACGCTGTTCCCAATCCGGGTAGATGTGGCGAAGACCGAAAAGGCGCAGCGTTTCCAGTGTGTTGTCCGGAACAGGGTCAAATTCGGAGTACTTGCGAAGATGCGCCAGCTCGTATCGCCTGCCCAGAGCCTCGCGAAGCAACGCATGTATTTGCTTTTCGAGCTGTTTATCCTCTGATGGCAAAGCTTTCATGCGCTGCTTCTCCTGTACGAAGGGTCTCCTGTACCTGATCTACCCGGGCAAAAGCAGGACCCTCGCGGCACCAGGCTTTCATGGCGGCAAGTGCGGCATCATCTCCCTGAATCAGCGCCTCCACAGCGCCATCCGGCAGATTGCGCACCCAGCCCGTGATCCCTGTCTGGTTAGCGATTGTGCGCATGGTGTAGCGGAAGCCGACGCCCTGTACACGTCCCGATATGCGCAGCAGCAGACTAGTGTGTGATTTCGGGGAACTCAATGCGGTATTCCAGAAGGCGTGTCCGGAAAGAGGGGAGTGCCAGAGAAATGACGGCCTTGCAGGCATCAAGCGCATAGGCCGGGTTGGAGTTTTCAATACTTGGCTGAAGAAGCGTAATCAGCCTGGGCTGCCCCAATTCAGTCATCAGGGAGAAGACGAGGCTGGTGACCGCTTCTTTGTCTGAGCGCAGAAGTTCCTGAAATACAGCCATGGCGGAAGGGTCGCCGCTGGCGAGGAGTGCCTGGGCATTGCGGGCACGGAAAGCCAGATTGTTTTCGGTGGGATCTTCACGCCGTGCAAGCCGTGTCTGCAGAAACTGTATGGCATCCCAATACCCGTTTGCCGCCAGCATCAGTGCCACTTCCGGCATGAGCGTGGGATAGGTCTTGAAAATATGCTGCAGTTCGTCAATTCCTGTCGGATCGCCAAGATTGAAAAGAACGCGCGCAATACGCAGCCGGTTGGAGCCGTCGGCTTCCAGCAGCCTGAATTTCAGTCCTTCAATGACCGAGGCATCCTGCAGCTTTGTCAATGCGAAGATGGCGGCTTCTCCTTTTTCCTGCTGCAGTTCGAAAAGCATGGCTTGTAAACGATCGAGAATTGTGTGATCATCGAGCCGTGCCAGAGCCCGGGCGGCCGGGGCGGAATACTGAACCGAACGGTCCATAAACAGGGGACGCAATGTAGGCACGGCATCTTTATAGCCAGCCAGCCCGGAAAGGCTCGCCGCCATAATGCGCGCATCCCTCTTTCCGCTTTCCAATCCCTGGCGGATCAGGTTTTCGGGGACCACATCGCCGATCAGGTACAGCATACCCGCCGCCTGCAGCTGAAGAACCAGGTCGTTGGAGCCCGCCAGCTGACGCAGGTATTCATGTGCATTTTCCTCGCCGGACATGGCAAGGAGCATCGCCGCTTCCATTTTGAGGGGCTGATTATCGTCGCTCTGTTGAAAAATATCTTTTATCCGTGACCAGGCACGATCCACGATGCGCTGATGTTCGGCACGCAGTACCTGAGATTCCAGATCCGGGGCGCGCCTCTGCTGCACGACACCGTCCTGCACTTCAATGGAGGCGATGGAGTCCAGCAGATAAGGGACGATTTCTCCGGTAGTGCTCAAAAAAACCAAACGGTCGTCCCGCACTTCCGCCAGTTTCAGATTACTGTCTTTTGCGTCCCCATCTTTCAGAACCACGGTCAGCATGGTCCGCGTTCCCACCAGATCAGACAGGCTGACGGACTGGGAGGTGCCTGTGATCGGGACAGGTGCCGAGATGGCAGTCAGACTGAACAGTCCCGCAAAAACCACTACGGTACACAGAAACAGTGATCTCTTCATCTTTGTCAATTCCTTTTTCATGTCTCTTGCAAACCGGGCAGTAGCACGGTGCTCTGCCGGGCATTCGGGGAGTGTTCACGCACAATTATAATGCTCACATTATGCATAAGAGGGCACATGGCTTCAAAACAGCCTTCACACCCGATCAGCCCGTAAAAAGAGGCTTTCCGGAAAAGCACAGGGACTTTTCGGAAGATACCGCCGCTTTTCAGTAGTTTCTCCGTTGGAGGTCTATTGGGCTTTTCCTGAAAAATTCCGGGTTGGGCCCGATTCAACACGTACTTTTACATCCGGACGGATTTCCTCGGGTGGTGTCCGATTCATAGCACTCTCGCCGTCTGCGCCACCTTGTCCGCTGCGGCTGAGCAGCAATTCGCCGTCGCTGCTGATCATCCGTACAATACCCATGGGGCGGACGGTGTCGCTGATCCATACTTCCGTCTTGAGACCGCCCTGTTCAATGGAAAAATGTTCCGCCTGAATATCCCCTGCCGGAGTTTTTACTGTTTCCGTTCCCAGTGAAGTGCGTGCAGCCTCGGGAGATTTTTCATCCTCTGCACCCTCCAGATTGTCTAATGCAATCGTTTCCGGGGCGCCAAAGCCTTCCCGCACAATAATTTCATGAACGTTATTTTTATCGGTGGCAGGTCCGGTCAGCAGCATTTTATAAATGATGGGAAAGCCAACGTCCGGCACAATTTCTGTTTCCAGATAGTAGCCTTTTTTTCCCTGTACTTTTTTCTCTCCCACGATTGCCTGGCGGACAAAAAGAGTGCGCCCGTTTTCTGTGTCTTTCAATTCATACCAGGAATAGACACCATTTTCCGGGTTAATCAGTGTGCCCGACATAATATCCTGAAAAACGCCCTGCGCAGACACGGACGCCACGGCAGTAAAAGAACAGAGCAAAAGAAATGCAGTTCGCATGGGAGACTCTCCTGTGGAAATGGTTGCCGCTCCAGTATAGAAAAGCAGCGGCCGAAATTCAAGATATAAGGAAGGGCGCAGATACTTTCGGTTTGAGGTTGGGGCATGGATCGTTAGAATAGTGCAAGCCCTTTTCCGCACAACTGTACAAGCATCAGTCAGAGATTTCCAAAAAAAGAAATTGCGCGGCTCCTGCGACCCTTAAAACATTGGATGTCGCAACAGACATAATAGGCCGGAACAAGGCAACAATCACAAAATTTTCATTGAAAACGGCGACTGCATAAAAAGTAAAAACCCCTGCAGAAAATGACGAGTTAGTCAATTTTTGCAGGGGTATCAGATGGTGCCGGGAGAGGGGGTCGAACCCTCATGGTATTGCTACCGCCGGATTTTGAGTCCGGTGCGTCTGCCGATTTCGCCATCCCGGCATGGGCGGTATTTTAGCACCGGCATTGCATCAATACAAAATTTATCCTTTCTGCATCGCCTGGATGGATTATAGAACGAGCCATTTTGGTGTTTCTCTCTAATTTTTGGGAGGACGGCGCTGTTACCTCTTGACTCAGGGCATGTCCATCATTACATTTAAAGCGGAAACTTGTGGTTTTCTGCCAAACTTAAAAACGCTTCCGTTGTAAGAACGTAATCATACCCGGTTTCCAGGATATCCTGCTGCCTTGCCTGTCAAGCCATTTGCTAATCTTACCGTAGCGGCTTTCGTCACGCCATTTGCTTTCTTACTTTGATGAGTCTTTTTCTGTGTCATAATTGCCCTTTCTTTTACTGCCTTTGGAGTCCATGA
>Ga0116183_1001140_pt1 | contig 30713 bp, 14 predicted proteins | sample AD_UKC078_MetaG_FD_89753 | JGI IMG/M metagenome (GOLD analysis project Ga0116183, IMG submission 89753) | Active sludge microbial communities of municipal wastewater-treating anaerobic digesters from USA - AD_UKC078_MetaG | ecosystem: Engineered > Bioreactor > Anaerobic > Digestate | place: USA...
GTGTTGATCAGCTGAATTACTTTCCCGGCCGGCCGAATGGTATTAGCAGCTGAATTTTCAAGCAAACAGCTGATATCACCGAGACTGGTTTCGCCACCCCACGGACTATGTGTTCCCCAGAAATAGGTGTATTTTATGTTTTTTAAAGCCAAATGATTCATATTCATTTCAAACCAATACAAGGCTTTGTAGATATCAATACTTGACATATCCGGGAAATCACCTCCAGTTACATTGGTTTCAGTCACATGCACTTCTATCTCCGGACGATCTGAGAAACTGGCATTCAACATGTTTTGTGTATTAACCGTATTTGTAATCAACACACTATTTGTTTTGTACCAGGAACGAAACCCTCCGGGAGGAATTGGACTACTATGCTGGTAATTATGAGTCGCAATAAAATCACACAATTCACCCGCTTTTGTCAACACATCCTTATTCCAGTTTGTATTACTCAACACCCCCGTACCTACATGAATTGTCGGATCGATGGCCTTCATTGCCGTCGCAAAATCAATAAATAAATCCGTATATTCACCCATCGTTAAAGCCGATTTGTGTTCAACCTCATTCCCAATTTGCCAATTTTTAACATTGTACCCTTTGGTAACATTAGCATAACGCACCCATTCCACAGCCGATTGTTTCAACACTTCGTAGGTTGGACCATCGCTATATGTATGCGATTGCGCATTCACCACAATCAAGGGTTCAATGTTTTGCCGTTTACAAATAGCAATAAATTCGTCAAAACTCATGTCTTTAAAAAACGTACCATCTGTTTGGTCTACCGCCCAGTCCCATTTAGCGGGACTATCCGAAGATGCCACCATAGGAGTTGGCCCTTTTACATCCAAGTCGCTGTAATCACCGGGAATGTGCCACAAATAATTATCCGCCAGATGCCCATAAGGAAAACGCAATGCCCCCAATTTCATTTCAACAAATCTATCTTCATTCGACACATCACGCGGCCATTTTATATCTGAGTCCATAAGCCAACAAGTATTCGCTCCCGAAGGACGGTCAGCCAATTCTTTTGTTATATCAGCTGCATCAACAGACAGATGGATTATGGGATTTGATTCGTCATTCACAACACCATAGACTTCAAAGTTATCAAGGTACATCCCTTTGGTATTAGTACCCTGACCAATGACAAAACGAATCGAGTCTGTTTCTGATTCCGAATAATTCAAATCAGAATCCGGTATGGGAATTACAAAATCTTTATACGTACTAAAGGTTTTATTATTTCCACAAGTCCACAGTTGCGTATTTTGAATAGTTTGTGGATCTTTCGAAATAAAAATGCCGGCATTTCCGCTGTTGTTTGATCCAAAACGCACCCGAAATTCAATGTGGGTAATTCTCACTTTATTCCCGGCCTTAGGTGCCAATGCAATATTAATATTATTATTGCTGGAGCTATATCCGGCTGTAAACTGAAAGAACATCGATCTTGTCACATCATCTACGTCTGTGATAATCTGAGGTGCCTGCGTTAACACATCCGGCGATGTTACTTTTACCTGAAACGTACCAAAACCAATGGCTGTATTCACATTCATGGCTCGTATATGAGAATCGAACGGGAACTCAGCCAACCGCTTTTGAGCGGACATGTGCATCATACAAAAAAACAACCCAACACCTATCAAAAAATATAATTTGCTCATCTGTTTTTATTTTACAATACTAATTTTTCTATATATTTATTCTTTATACCTTCCACCACGAACAAATAAACCCCTTTATCCATGGTACTTACAGATAAACCTGATGCCATTTGTTCAGCATGAACATTTCGAATTAACTTCCCTTGCATAGTAAATACAAACAACTGTTGAAGTTCTTCATTTTGGGGCAAATCCAGGAGCACTTTATCCTTTTGTTTATAAATTGTCACGCGGTCGCTTATTTTTTTTTCAACCTCGACTGCGGTCGTTGTACTAACAAACTGTAACCGGGTAAATGAATAGGCCGGAAGCACAACCCTACTATCGTCAACAACAAGTTCCTTATACGCATACACTCCCATTTGATCAAACGAATCTTCCCACACCTTTTCACCCGGGATAAAACCTTCAATATCAATACTTACATTAGTTCTGTTTGCTGATTTATTCAACAATAACACCTGCAAAGTATCTTGTGTCGGACAAAGCGAAGCAATCCCGTATACCTCCTGATTATCGCTATTTACATCTAAGTAATGGTTTCCCAACACAGGTGCATATTGCTTAAACACATGCGACACCGGATTAAAATTCTCCACCTGCTTATGATTGTTGATTGTAAAGATACGGGATTTTCCTTCATCGCCGGAACTGATGTTTAAATTCCAATAACAAGCGGAATACACCTCGTTTTTAAACATTTGTGTCATTAAATCCGCAGCCAACAAAGCATAATGATACGCATTCCCATTGACCATGCCACCCAGTCCCCACTCGTTGAAGCCCAATTTGGTGTTTTTTCCCATCAGAGCAACATCCTCGTTAAACTTTTTACAATAATAATCCATTTTTCCATTGTAAATTGGAAATTCATTTTTCCAGTCATCCAATGTTTGACCCGACACAACTCCCCAATCATTGCCCCATTTTTCATGAATCTCCATCACATCCAGATGCACCGAATTATGAATTACTGTTAACATTGACTCATAGCGATTTTTTTCTTCCGGTCCAAACTTCCAATCCCCAACAATGATGATGTCGGGATCTACTTTTTTCAATGCGGAAGCATACATATCAATATAATTTGCATACTCCACAGCACCAAACCCTTTCGCATAAGGTTCGTTTCCGATGTACCAGTGTTTTACATTGTAATTATTATCTACACAGTATTGTATCAACCGGGTCGCTTCATCCAACCCATCGTTATTGGTTTTGAACTTTTTCCCGGAAAGAATATTGACTCCTACCATCGGCAGGGCATTCACTGTTCGACACCAGGCAATGTATTCATCCAAATCCATGTAATTTTCAGGAGCAATATTTTGCTCCACATAATTTTCCGTATCCCAACGATCAGGTCCGAAATTATCTCCGGTCAGGTCGTCCCAGTGATACGACATAACCACGGTACCTCCAGGCCATCGAATGATACCCGTTCTCACATCGCGCATCCACGCAGCAATGCGTTCATCTTTGTAAATGTCATCCGCCTCATTTCCATATACGAAATGTGCGCCGTTCATCAAAGGAGATATAATATGTTGCGGTTTACCAGCATCAATTGAGATATTAACTTCATTAAATGTTTCATCCGGACCACCCGTTACATACCCGTAAAAAGCCAGTTCATCCACTTGCCAATTAGCAGCCTCGCTCGTTGCACTCTTTTGAGTTGATGTAAATGAAAAATACACCGTGTCGGTCAATATCTGCATCCCGTCGGAAGGCTGAAAGCTCTTGCGTTCCCAAGTTTCAGGAATAGTATATCCTCCGTTTCCGGTATAAATCATATTCGTCAAAATAGGGTCATTGCTTAAAGCACCATATAAATAGCACCGTGCATTTTGGGTGTTGCTGTTCCCTTTCTGACTTACTACTTCTACGCGTGTAATCGTCACTTCATACCCTTCTTCCGGAGCCAGTGAAATATATCCGTAACGGCGTTTATCTACGTACAATGCTTCGTTTCTGACAGCAAGATAATCAACGCCGTCTTCCAAAACCATGTCCAAAGTTACCGGCGTAGTATTATATACTTCAAACTCGTTCCCGGCATATAACCCGACATGCTTTGATGTCGGAAATTTTGTCCCATTGGTGAAATTATATTGAACCAGTAATTCTTCTGCAGAGATTGCTGAGACAAATCCAAGAAACAGTATAATTACTGTATGAGATAAGCGTTTACGCATTTGTTCCTACATTAAAAACTTCAATTTCTTTACAACATACATGAATAATCAGCTGCCGTTTAACAAGGTAAACGACAACTGATTTTCAAACCTAAACACAATCAATCATCCACCTTATTGCATGATGATTTTCTTAGAAACACGGGTGTGTTCGTCTTCAATTTTTAATACATATATTCCACTTGTATCTATCCCAATAAACTCATTCGAAGAAATATCACTTCGCGCAATGATTTCCATACCGGTAACAGCAAATATTTTCACGTCCTTACCTTGATAACCGGTTAATTCAATTCCATGCGGAAGAATTTTAACTCTACCTTTTTGCAAATCAGAAAGTCCGGTTTCGCTATCTGCTGTTGCAAGCAAAATAATATCTCTGGAGAAATCCGAAGTACTCAAAGTAAGGGTATCCTGGTAATCTCCCGCAATGGCCGGTGCAGTAAACTGCACATCAATGCTTGTACCGGCTCCAGCTGTTGTCTGGTCAACAGTTGCACTGGTTAGCAAACTAAAATCAGCCCCGTTCGTAAGAGACAAAGTCACATCTTCAGTCAGGTTATACCCTTTCAATGGAATATTTATTGATTTTTGTCCACCCGGTGTTACCACGCCAAAATCAGCTTTTTGATTTAAAAATACATGCAGCGTAGGGTCGGTAAGATAATTTACTTCAATATCATCAATTACCATTTGATTATCATCGTGTTTTATTCCTGTAAATTTGATTTTACTGGCAGCAGTACCCACAAAAGGTTCGGTAGTTGCTTTGATAATCGACCAAGAGGTCCTTATTCCGGAGAATATCAGATCATCATCATCCGAATAAACGAACAAGCGTCCATCTCCCACTTCCGTTAAACTTCTATACCTGAAAGTCAAATAGTAAGGCTGACTCAAATCCAGTTCAGGGGTAATGAAATACGCAGAATCCGTACTTAAAGATCCCAGGCAAATGGCACCACCGGTACTACCGGTTCTGAACTTATATAAATAATCGCCCGTCCACCCTGGTGCATTCGTCTGTATCTCACTTGCTTGCACCTGTGTTAAAGCACTCAATTCGTTAACCACACCTATCAAATCATCATACACTGTAAAATCTTCATACAACACATAACAACTAGCTGTAATGGGGATTTCGATGTTATCCACGCCGGGGTTCGCAATTTGCAACACCGCTTCGTGAGGAGTATTGATTTTGGTAACCGGATCGTACGTTAAGGTAGAAGCATCGTATGTTACATGCACTGTCACTTCCTGCTCATTCAATTCCTCCACTGAAAGCGATGTTTTATCAACAGAAAATTTGGCATTGTCCGTTCCGGTAAAACTCAAGGTAGTAGTTTCATCGATAAACAAACCCGATAAAGTCACCGGAAATGTTGATGGATACTGATGAGAAGCAATCAAATCTTTGGAAGTAATATCGGTTGTGACGCTCGGTTCGGTTGCTTGAACAACAGTCCCCCACACTTCAATCTTATCGATGGTGACGGGACCACCTGACTGGGGAGCATACACAAAATACCGCGGATTGTTATCGGTTACCACCGGGTACGGATTAGCATCAGCTTCAATGTTCAAAGTATCAAATTCAGGGCCTGAATAAGGCACAACTTTCACATCCCAAATACGATATCTTCCATTATTTACTGTTTCAGCAACATTGAATGTTTTCTTCCCACTGGTTTCGTCTTCAGGTAATATCTTATACAATATCACCACCTTAGAAACTTCATAGCTAGCAAGCGTGACATCTTTGTTGATGGTAAACTGCACACATCTTCCCTGGCTGATATTTTGCGAAGTTGCTAGCCAACCTGATGTAACAACTGTATTGTTTTCATAAACTGCTGTTATCCTATCAGGTGACAAGGTGGTATACTCCAGTGCCCCTGAGAAAGTCAATCCCGACATCACATTCGTAGCCTTATCCTGATCCGGTCCGGTTGTAAATTCATACTCTCCCAGCAGTACATTCTGGGTCATTACTTGGACAGTCAATACTACCATAACTGCAACAAGACTCATCAACCGTTTCCAGGTTGATTGGTTCTGATTTAAATAAGTAGTTTTTTTCATAAACGATCTTTTTTAAGATTAGTATTACGTATAACATCGGAATCACATGAAACAAACTTGTTTCTACCCGACATAGATTTTTTTTATCAGCGTATTATTATCTGTTATGACTTTCACCACATACAACCCGCGATTCAGGTTGTCCAGCTGAAATTCAGCTGGTAATTTTGTATAATCACGCATCAGTTGTCCAGCTACGTTGTATATCTGTAAACGTGCGTGAGGATACCCCACCACATGCAAGGCAGACTCATGTATCCAAACCTTACCTTCCTGAATCACGTCTACTGCAGAGGCACCTAATGCTACTGCTCGTATGGGTATAGAATAGCTCACTTCATCACTTTCTAACAATAAATCAGCAACCAACTCGCCGGTAGCAACCGCTGAAAACTCAAGTTCTATATTCCTTCCATAATCCAGTTCACTAACCGTTGCATACGTTCGGTTTAACGTAAACATAGAAGCGGCATCACCCGTCACAGAAACTTGAATGGTGTTTTCCAGCAACTCACCATACACAATTACTTTAGCAGACACGGGCACTCCTTGTTGGGTTTCAAACAACAAACTATCTTTATTTGCATACAAAGTAGGCCCGGTAAAATTCGGTCGTTCCACTTCGCCATACACAATCAACTCATCTATATACACTACTTCGATGTTCGAACCTTTGGTTGCAATACCGACTGCAAAACACAAAAAATCTTCAGTATGAGCAGACGTACCTGCATTAGGCATTAAAATTGCATCCGAATACTCTGTATCAGTTGCAATGCCATTACTCACAATCCCTTTTGTTTCATAAGTTGGCAAAGTCGGGCCGTAATTAAAAACGCCATTCACGGCTTGTGCAGCAGTTGATTTTTTAACCTTCAGTCCAATTTTATTTACCGTAAAAGCATGTTGAGGAAAATTAGTTATTTTAAAACCAACATACCGACTGGCTGCAATATTAAACCCGTCCCAACCATACGTTTCAAGTTTGTTATCATTGTAGTTACCTGTGATATTCACTCCTATTTCCATATCCGACACATGAACACCTTTCATCACATCAAACGCTTTGGACTGATTTTCACCAGTGGTAAAAGGAAACCTGGCTATTATCATATCTTCAGCAGGAGGGGGTAGCGTTAGATCCGGCATACCAAAAACCGATTTCGCAAAATCATACATTTTCAGGACTACATCTTCGAACATATCAGAGGTACCCCGATTGAAAAAAGCATGTACGTAATAATCATACATATTTTTTTCAGCCCGACCTCCTTTACTTATCACTGAATCACATAATGTCACCGACTGCAAATGAGAAATGGTGAAATCAGCAGTCCCGTGGAAAACAGCCACAGCCGGAATATTTTCAGGGTTTTCCGGAATAAAATTAATTGCTGAAATCACATCGCGACTTTCTCTTGTGGGATAAGCTGTTAGATAATTGGAAGATCCACTACCAAAAGACCCTGCCAGATTATTTTCAAAATCATAGATTCCATTAGCACCCATGTATAATTTACACCCATTTCCGTTATGCTTCATAGCTGCCAACGAAGACAAGGGCGTTCCGGCAGAACCACCGGCATAACCAAAACGGGTCATATCCAATCCCCATTCCTCGGCATGTTCCTGAACAAAAGCAAAAGCATCCGCCAACTCCTGCATACCCAAATCGAAAGTACCTCCCTGAGAAATTAACGAATAGGTAATACGAACCCCGGCAATTCCACGCGACGCCAAATAGCGGGATTGATGTAGGAAAGCAGCAGGACTGCCATTAGCCCAACCTCCACCATGCACCCATATTACAAATGGATGCGGACCCTCTGTCAGATTAGGAATATCCACTTCCATTTGAAGAGAATAATCTGCATAGGTTTTAAATGTATAAGTATGGGTTGTACAATGTGCATAGTCATTATCACTGATTAATACAGGTTGATAACCTGCATAAGCATCATACGCATCTGCGGGTAATGCTTCGCATCCTCCCGAAATAAGCGGGCAGATTTTCGTAGCGTCCCGCAAAGTATAGCTCCCGGGACTTCCTGATAGAACCATTCCATAGCGGTTTTTTTGAGCGGAAACTCCGGAATTAATATGTAGGAGGACACCTAACAAGAACATCAGATATCTCAAAATATACAAAGGTGGAAGTTTTTTCATAACAAAATTTTTATTGTCTGCGTTATACACAACCATAAGGTTACATGCACAAATATATGGGGAAGGGTCAGGAAGAAATATCACAAATTCATCAAAATATACCTGATTTTCGACATCAAAAAAAATCAAGTGTACCAATTATGAAATGCGCATCTCACATAATGAGAAATATGAAGATATTCACTTCATAAGACCAAATTGTTAATCACTCGCATTTAAGGATTTAATATTTTTACAACAAAATCAACCATGGTTTGAGTTGTCTTAGTCCGATAGGGTTCCCGGTTAAAGAAGCCATGTTTTTGTCCGTCGTAAAGCACGACTTCTGCAGTTCCACCTTGCCTGCGTATCGCTTCTGCAAAAGCAACACTCTGCTGTGAATCGACAGTTGTGTCTTCCTTTCCGTGCAGTAACAAGGTAGCCGGAGGGTTTGATTTAATCATCCGTATGGGAGAGATTTCATCCAAATTGAATTTTTCTTTTGGAAATCGCGACCGATCTTTAGCCCTTGCTTCCAGATCATACAACCCGTTAAAACCTACATAACATACGCATTCCGGCGTTTTCAGTGCAGCATACGCAGACAAGTATCCTCCGGCTGAACCTCCCGAAAGTGCTACGCGAGAGAAATCAACCTGGTATGTTTTTGACTGCTTTCGCAAAAAATCAAGGGCATCCATCACATCTCCGGTCATATCGGAAATAGTTCCCCCATGTCCTTTTAACCTGTATTCGAGACTAACTGCCACAATTCCTTTTTGTGCAACTGCATAAGATTGTGGAATAAAAGCTGACTTATCTCCACCCACAAAACCACCACCGTGAATAAACACCATCAATGGGAATGGGCCTTGCCCTGCAGGCACCTCAATAAACATATCTAAATCGGTTTCTTTATTTGTCACATTATCAAAAAAGGTTTTATATACGACCTTGTGATGCGTAATATCGGGATGTTTTTTAGCAAAAACAGCTGCTATGCTATCCGCTTTTACCTGACTCATGTGCCATTTTTTCTCAAATGGCATCCTGTTTTGAGCTCTCACACTACAAAAAATCATAGACATGAAACATAGTAGAATGATTGGAAATGATGAAGGTTTCATTGTCAAAAAATTATGTGTACGTTATAACTAAAACAATCAAACTTAATTTGTAGATAATGGATTAACCCGGGTATTGAATATGGCAGAATCATCACCCTTTATCACATCTTCTTCTCTGAAACGACAATAATTAATCTCCTGTGCTCCGGAACGATCACGGTCGTAGGTCACATGTATAATCCCATCCGAGCACTGAAATACACCCCCCCCTTATACCGGATTAAGGCCATAAAATGACGACTTCCTTCTGCTATTTGCACAATGTTGTGTTCATCAAAAATTCGTTTTTCATCACGCAAAACCGGAATATAACTATAGGGTTCCAGTTCTTTCCCGAATTTCTGCCCATTCTTCTTGTGATGATGTGCATAGATAAAGGTTCCATCTTGCACATAATCTTTTACTTCAAAACGATTTTCCTTTGCTTTATTGATCTTGACATAAGAAGCAAAAAGTGTCATATCCTTCTCAGGGATGTATATCGGATCATTCATCATCACACCATAACTTAATAAACGGGGGTTTTTGGGTTGTACCAATACAATGGCCGCATTTTCTCTTTCCTTCTCTTTATGCAGTTTTGGCTGAGAAAGGATGGTTTGAAATAAAAACAGAAAAAGGAAAATAAAAGATAATTGATGTTTCATTAAATAATTATTTACACAAGTTTAGAAGTTGAAAAATATGGTTGCCATTTTATAAAATGGCAACCATATCTATAAATTTATTGAATCGAATTTTATCTTACAATTACTTTCTGCACATTACAGCCACCCGTATTGCTCAATCGAACCATATAAACACCGGCTTGAACTGTCACATCTTGCTGGCCGGATACTTGTTGTTTGAGTATCATACTACCATCAAAGCTAAAAACTTCCAACACTGCAGGTTCTTCAACCGATACCGCAATAGCTCTCTCTTTTGCAAATATAATTGCATTGATTGTATTTACTCTTAATCCGGTAGCAGCACTATTAATCAGGCTGATATACCTGTAATCGGTCAAACCTCCGCCTTTCACTTCCACAACGGCACTTACTTCTGCCCCTTCCGCAGGTTTAGTATATTGAACCTGAATATTGGTGCCGGTTTCAGCCACATCTTTTGCAATGGTGGGAGTCAGCACTTCATACCCGGCAGGTGTTCCACTCAACACCACTTCGAGATCACTTTCCAACTGATAGGCAGTTACCGGAATATCAATGGTTACAGGTTCGTCGGCACTCGTAAATGCTTTGGATGAGTAAGCCGGCAAATCAAGTGTTGGCGTAGAAGTCGGGAAAATTGATATTTCATCTACCACAATTTTGCTACTATCATTGGCAACTCCTGCAAATGTAATTTTACTTTCCGGTCCTGCAATAAACCCATCAACAGATCGAAGAACATTCATCGCGTTATTCGGATTGACGAAACTAAATATGGTATCATTATCCACCAATATATACATATCACCTACGATGGTTTCACGGTTGTCTTTTTTCTTCGAGCGGAACGTCATACCAAAAGGAGCTGACATATCCATTGCCGGCGTTGAAGCAGTTGCGATCGTAGAATTGTTCCCTCTAAGTTCAATACCCAGGCCATAACTACCCGATAAATGCCAATATACGCTATCTGAAAATTCCCATCCCGGCATGGTCAGATACTCTTCCTGAGCGTAGTCATTGATGTTAGTTGAATCCATTTCAGCTTGCATGAGGGGATCAGAAACAAAATACGTGAATGTTTCATTTAAAAACGGACTAATCCCCGAGAGTGCAGTATAAGCCACCTTATCACCATACGAAAATTTCAACTGTGCAGTATGTTTTCCGGGACTAAACGGATTATATGACACACGGATAGATGTTCCCGCTGTGGCATCAATAGGCTCAACCTGCGATTGCAAGCAAGAAAAAGCAAAATCTGGATCAATCAACTCAATGGCTACAGGATCAGATGTGCCACCCATAACTTTCAAAGATACACTTGCATCTACTACATTTCCGGGAAGTACGGTACCAAAATCAACAGATTGTGTCGCCACAATATCGCCCGGTGATAAAATTTCACCATAAAATGCCATGGATTCAATTTTATATTGAGATAAATCATTTGCATCCCGAGAGTTTTGTGTTCCAGTAAAAGACATGTAATGAATCGAATTAATTTCTACCGGAGCACTCGGGGCAAATTCATCTTCTGTTAACACATCCGGAATCAGAAACCCTCCATTCCCTTGATAAATTAAGTTAGATACAATAGTCGGCTTATCAATTGGTGTCGGGCCTCCCATGTCATATAAATAACTTCTGGAGCGGTTTGTATTACTACCTTCCACCTTAAAGTGTTTCACTACCAGCTTCGTTATCCGAACCGTTTTCCCGTCTTCCGGGGTAATGGACACATAACCATACCGTGTAGGAGACACACCGGTACCTTCAGATCGTACCAACAAATAACCATCATCCGAGATACTCATCTCAAATCCCATATCGGTTGTATTCCACACGCCAAAGGTAGAACCAAATGTAACTCCTTCAGCTTGTTCAACCGGCACAGTACTTTTTGTACTAAAATCATATTTACCCAGCAGAATTTCTGCTGTTGCCGTCGTACTTACTCCCATTAGTAAGACTAAAGCAATCATAAAAAGTTTTTGTTTTGTTTGTTTCATAATAATCAATTTTTACTGATTTAACATGTAGATTGTGTTTCTATTTTAATGAATCATTTATATTACCAACCCGGGTTCTGCGGACAATTTTTATTGATTTGAATTTCTTCAAAAGGAATAGGCAACAAATACATTTGCGGTTCTACAAACGCACGGGTGTGGTATTTCTTTACATAATACTTAAACGTACCGTCATGCTTCTTTCTGATATCGTAATAATAAATATCCTTTTCGGTTTCAGGAGCAATCATCCAGCGACGTACATCAAAAAAACGGTGTCCCTCAAATATGAGTTCGATTCGACGTTCGTGCATAATTGCTTCATCCAAATCCTCTTTGGATGTAGTAGCCGGATTCAACCCAGGCATACCGGCCATCAAAGTAGGGCGATACCGCTCCTGACCAAACACACGACTTTTAGCCCGGCTGCGAATCATGTTTATCACCTGCACTGCACTGTAAGGATATCCAGCAGGACGAGCAGTTGGTCCGTGCACGTGATTCATCGCTTCTGCATAATTTAACAAAATTTCGGCGTACCGATATATAGGAAAATCTTCAAATCCACTTTGATTGGCTCCTTTAAGATCCAGGGAAGGATTCACAAATTTGCGCATATAGAAACCGGTTCTCGCGCCATAAGTTTCGTTGTCTTTTCCCGAACCGACGGAATCATGACCTTCAAACGGAGTGAATATCTCACAGGTCAGATCGCGGTATTTTGCTTCGTTAAACAGGATACAATCATAGTAACGAGCATCACGTTTGAGATAGGGTTCATCGGGATTATAGGCATATGTTCCATCGGGATTGTTGATAACTTCAGAATAGGTTCCATCTCCATTATCTACTAAATCAGTAATAGGGGCTTTCCCGTCCTGCATTTGAAAAGCAATGTGTGCATTGTATGTAGGAAATATATGTGGCCACCCAGCAGACGTACGGAATGTTAGTGGTAGAAAATTATGATTCCAGGATGCTGATTTAGCACGCTGATATGAGAAGATTCGCTCAAACATGCTTGTATGTCCCCGATCAAGGAAAAACACGTTGCTGTAGACAGAGCGACTATTATTGATAGAGGTACTGGTGAACAGACTATAAGAGTTCAACATGATAACATCGTTTGCTGCATCCAGGGCTTTTTCCCAACGTTCCGGGTCATACGAACCATAGCAGACATAAGGATTCCCCGTACCATCAGCCCCGGGTCCGTTGAAGAGCGGACTAGCCATGTAAAGCAACAGTCGCGATTTGATTGCGAGTGCAAACCCACGCGTTACCCGTCCATAATCATTTCCTCCCACATTCTTCGGTAAATAGGGAGCTACTGAATCCAGTTCGTTGACCACAAAATTTACGGTGGAATCCAGTGTCTGTCGGGCCTCAACTACAATCTCCTCATTGATATCTTTCACCGATTCAGTTACAATGGGTACTCCCCCATAACACCGAATAAGTTCTGAATAAAAGTAGGCCCGCAGACACCTTGCCTGACTAATCAAATAATCACGCGTGGTTTCAGTGAAATTATACTGGTCACTCAAGGGCATCTTATGGATATTCTCCAGAAATTTATTCGCTGTACGAATGGCCCGATAGGAACCGGACCACATATTATTGAACCCGGGTACATTATTTGGACTCCAGGATCCAAGATTAAAAGCCAGTGCAGTGTTATCAACCGCTTCATCGGTATATGCACTCAAATAGCCATCATACCGTAACGTAGCAATATTTGGAATAAGTGCATACAATTGATCCACAAGGTTCTGGACTTTTGAAGGGTCATTGTACGCCGCTTCCTCATCCTGTACTGATCCTGAAATTTCATCTGCATCGTACAAGTCGGTCATTTCACAACCTGTCATAAAGAATAGCAAACCACTTAGTAATGCTATGTATAAATAATAATTCCTTCTCATATGTCTCAATATTATTTTTTGCTTAAAAATTAACCGTCATTCCCAGGGTATAAATTCTACTTTGCGGATACACATCAATTGAGTTATCCCATGCTTCAGGATCCATACCAAACTCTTTCAAATGGTCGAATAACAACAAGTTGTTTCCACGGGCAAACAGCGTAACTTTAGAAAGTTGAAGCGACTTTAAAAGCGCTTTTGGGACCCGGTACGCAATTTCCATATTTTTCAATCGCAAATAATCAGAAGAACGTATGGAGGCCGTTGAATTCTCATGATTGAAATGTTGGTTATTTGTAGTCAATCGGTGATAAATTGCAGTTTCTCTGGTATCCACTAATTCTCCTGTTAAAGGATTCGTATAATAGGCCCAACGTTTCTCGTGAATTCCTTTCAAGCCATCTGCTGCAAAATTAAACTCTTTTAAAATACTCATCCCTAACTGCATCGTAGAGAAAGCTGCACCTTGCCACATCATGCTGAACGATATGTTCTTATATGCAGCGCCAAGAGTAATACCACCGGTGAGCAAAGGCACTTTTCCATATCCGATATGGCCATAATCATAATCATTGATAAAACCGTCGCCGTTACGGTCGGCAAACTTCAGGTCACCCGGCTGCGAGTTCCCCAACAAGTTTATAGGTGTCGAAGGGTCATTGATTTCGTCCCAGCTTTGATAAAATCCTTCTACCTGATATCCAAAACGAGACCCTACCGGCAACCCCGTTTGTTGTTTATACGACATTTCTTCTGGATACATGATTTCGTCCATGTATTCAATTTTATTTTTAGCATACGTAACATTTGCATCTACCCAGTATTGTACATTCCCAACTTTTTCGTTGTATCCGAACTCAAACTCTATCCCCTGGTTTCGAACAATCCCGATATTTTCGGCAGGAAGGGCATAATCCAATCCCAATGTCTGTGAAAAAGTGTTTCTTTTGGCCAGGATATCATAACGGTATTCATGAAAATAATCAACCGTAATTTTAAACTTTTGCAGGAAACGGGCATCAATACCAACGTTTCCTTTCAAAGCACGCTCCCAGGTCACATAAGGATTTCCCAATTGCGTTTCCCAATACCCGGTTGTATTGCTTGCCGAATTAGAAGTCCCAAAATTATACACAGAGCCATTGCTGTATGTGTTTTGATAGAAATACTTCATGTTCCCTAATTTATCATTTCCCACTTCTCCAATCGACCCTCTCAATTTCAAAAAATCAACAGAAGGCACGCTTTCTTTCCAAAAATCCTCTTCTGAAACAGCCCATCCTAGTGAGATTGAAGGGAAAACACCAAATCTTTTTTCCTTATTAAAATTTGATGAGCCGTTATAGGCCATGTTCATTTCAGTCATATATTTCCGCTTATAATTATACGTAATACGACCCACATAGTCCAAATCAAACTGTGGCAAAATCGCATTTGCATAATACTGACGTTGTTTGGTTAACAACAACCCCCCTACGTTATGATTCCCGTCAAAAGTGCGGTTGTAGCGCATGGCCAACTGTGAAACAATCTGACGGGTAGTCGATTTACCCACTGCTGAAGTCGACCAATCAGATTCTGTATTGATGACGGTATATTCACCGTTACGCGTATAGCGACCAATTTCAGCGCGATGATTTAATTTGAATCCACTCATCACCAGGTTATCAAAACTAATTTCTCCATCGATTGAAAGCCCTTTGGTAATAAAATCCAATTCCTGATTCAGACGTATTTTCCCTTCAATGGTGTTTTTGTTATCCAGCTGATACCCTGCAGCAGTCAGATACACCAAGGGTGATTGGTTATCTCCACCTTGTGCCCCAAATTTTCCATTTGGCGTAATGTAAGGAAACAAATTCGGCGCAGTTCTGAAAAAACGAGTAAAAAATTCATTTTTATTCGAATTTGCAATCCCAATGTTTCGCACTTTCTCGATTCGACTGGTTAAATCCAACGCTAACGTTGTTGTGTTCGAAATGGTGATATCAAAATTCGTCCGCAGATTAAAACGTTGGTAGGAAGGATTTGGATTGTATGGAACATCCGTAAAGGTACGTTTCAAATCATCAGGAAGTTCCCGGAAAGTATCAAATCGATCCAGGTCAGATACCTTTGAATAATTCTTCAAGATTCCTTCCTCATTCAGATAATTTCCGGAAACAAAGTATCTAATCCGGTCTGTACCTCCTGAGATATTCACATTGGCTTGTGTTTTATGGGCAAATTTCCGTAAAAAATCTTCTGCATAATTATTATCCGGGTGTGTATAAGGAGCTGAATGATTTTGGTATTTCTCCAAATCGGACAATGTATACTCTAATGGCATACCATCATTATACAAGGCCTCGTTTCTCAAATTGGCAAAAGTATAAGAATCCAACACAGTCGGTAAGCGAATCAATTGATTAAAAGAGTGATGTACTGAAGCTGAAATCTTAGCAGCTCCTTCTTCCCCTCTTTTCGTAGTAATCAAGATAACCCCGTTAGCTCCCCGGATACCGTACACTGCAGTTGCAGCAGCATCTTTCAAAACCGTAAAACTTTCAATGTCTTCTGCATCCACATTACCCATTTCTCGTTCTACACCGTCTACCAAAATCAGTGGGTTTGTACTCCCGCTGCTCAATGTAGAAATACCCCGAATGTAAATGGTAGACTCGTTAATACCCGGGCGACCACTACCCATCAGAGTAGTTACCCCGGACACACGTCCGGCAAGTGAATTGGTCAAATTAGATGCAGAAGCACGTTCTAACTGATCCCCTTTTACTGTTGTCACAGCACCAATTACCGTTTCTCTTCGTTGTGTACCATAGCCCACTACCACAACTTCATCTATTTCGACAGCGTCTGACTCCAACTCCACAACCATGTTTGTGCTTACCTTCATCTCCAGTGATTTAAACCCTATATAGGAAAACACAACTTGATCGCCTTGTCGAAGTGTCAAACGGAAATTTCCATTAAAATCAGTGATTGTACCGTTCGCATTGTTGTTTTTTTCTGTCACTGTGACACCAATTAACGGTTCTCCGGATTCATCCTTCACAATACCGGAAGCAACTTGCTGTGCAACCATTGAAACAACACTGCAAACTAAGGTGAAAATTATTAATACTGTTCGTTTCATGTGTAAAAAATTATTATTTTAAGGTCTTGCGAAACTTATCAATTATCGATTCATATGTTAATTGTTAATACTACCACAGGGCGCACAACCAATTTAACAACTTACCAATCTGGGTTTTGCTTTAAATTTGGATTTCGATTCACTTCTGATTGCGGAAATGGATAGAAATAATGTTTTCTTTCAAATACACGCGCTTCTATCGCCACCTGCCGGTTGTAGGTATAACTTTCATCCGGATTTTTGATGATTTCCATCCCATCTATGCTTTTCTTCATTGAGGTACCAATTTTCCAGCGACGGATATCCCAGAAACGGTGTTCCTCAAAAGCCAGTTCAATACGTCGCTCCAGACGAATTAAATCACGCAACTCATCCTGAGTCACATCGTCTTCAACCGGGGGCATATGTGCACGTGAGCGAACGAGATTCAATGCAAAACGGGCATCATACGCTCCAATTTTAAACGTCGGCCCCCCATACTCATTGGCAGCTTCGGCAAAATTCAGCAACACTTCGGCATAACGCATAAATCCAAAATTATGATTCGTTGTGTATTCGGTTCCAAAGATGGTTGCATTTCTGTTGGAGAATTTTCTCAGGTAATAGCCTGTTCGCACACCGTCTGTGAGTGAAGTATGATCATCTGCACCTCCAACAAAGGTTTCAATCAAACCATACGTTTTTCTGGAATCATATTCCCGGTTATCCGTATACCACCACTCCAAACCATTATGATACACATACAATGAAAGTCTCGGGTCACGATTTGCATAGGGGTCCGCTGCATGATCGGGATTATTCCAATCGAACGTTTGTCCATCAGCCATCAAAAAGGCATCTACAAAATCCTGTGTCGGACAAGTGAGTCCCAAAGCATTTGGGTATCCCATAGGCGCATTGTTCTTCTCCATATCATTATCCTGACGCCACAAACGTCCAAAAATAAACTCCCGGTTTGTCGCATAATATGCATCATTAAAATAATCAAACGAGTATACTCCATTCCCTTCCGGCAGGTATTCATAGAGTTGATATTCATTTAAAGCGATCACATCATATGCTGCCTGAGCAGCATCTTTCCAGCGTTCGTTGTCATATCCGCCCATCCAGATCAATTCATTCGTTCCATCCATGTAATCAGATTCAGCGTTAACAAGCTGACTGGCAGCATAGAGTAAGACACGAGCTTTCAGAGCCAATGCAGCCCCTTTGGTAGCTCTCCCATAATGAGAAGTATAATTAGCGTAATTCAACGGTAATAATGCAGCAGCCCGATCACATTCATCCACCAGGAATTTGACGGTATTAGCATACGTCTCACGGGGTAATTGCATGTCATCACCCGGATCTAAAACCGAAGTTAGAATAGGAACACCCCCATAGCGTTTAAACAGTTCATGATAATAGAAAGCCCTCAGGAAAACAAATTCTCCCAACGTTCGTTGGTAGGTAGCATCAGTAATGGGCAATATGTCACGCTCATTCTCCCAGTAAGGTAAAAACAAATTACAATGACGAATTCCTTCGTACATATCCATCCAGGCAGGATCCGGGATATTATTTGCATCCCAACGGCCATTTACAAAATTATCGACCGCACTGGTAGTAGATGAGGTAGCATGCTTAGCCTCATCCGTAACAGTTGCCTGCATCGCATTCCCCAGCCTAAAATACCGGCTGGTATGCGTAAGCTTTGAGTAGGCTGCATTCGCCGCACCAATGGTTCTGATTGAATCCGAAAATATACGGTTAAAATCTACGTTTTCAGGCGGATATTGATTAAACGGATGTTGTTCACAAGCCGTAAACAAAACCATCAAAACACCTGCAATATAATTTATTCGTTTCATACGTATTAATATTTTTTACATTTTCAACCGAAGTCCCAGCGTAAACATCCTGTTCACAGGATAACCCCGTCCATCAGAAGCAATATCAGGATCGGTAAGACCATTCAATTGATCCCAAGAAATTAAATTCGTTCCTGATAAATACAATTTAACACTAGATTGTTTTGATATCCATTCAGTAGGAAGGGTATACGAAACCTCCATGTTTTTGAGTCGGAAATAAGATGCATCTTTGACCCAGAAATCAGCTTTCGCTTTGGTACTACTACTCCCATCGATAGTAAGTCGAGGATACGCCGGATTTTCAGAATTATCTTCTGTCCAGAAATTACCTACATGAAAGTCATAGATATTCCCTGAATTGCTAAACGGGCGATTGATACCATCACGATACACTTTGTTCATGCCTTCCACACCCTGAAACAAACACGAAATTTCCCATCCTTCGTAATTAGCTCCTAAGGTAATTCCATAATACCAATCCGGGATATTCACTGTTCCCAGATATACCCTATCGTAAGGATCTATCACATGATCCTCTTCCGGATTCTGGTTCACAAACCGTAAATCGCCTTTGGTTGTATTCCCGACACTACTCTGATCAGGCCAGGCAGCTACCTCATCCTCGGTCTGAAAAAAACCGTCGGTTTGAAAACCCCAGTAGGCATCTAACGGATAACCGGCTAGTGGTTCAGCTAAGTCAGGTTCCTCATCGAGATACTCTACCCTGTTGCGTGCAAATGTTGCATTTGCACTAACAAAATAACCAAGCTTCCCTAACTTATCAGACCACCCCAGTTGAAATTCCATACCTCTGTTTGATACTTCACCAATATTCTCGAGCATCAACCGACTGTTGGGTATACCCATCATACCCGGCATAGATTTACTGTTTGCCAATATAAAACGAGTATACTCCGTAAAGTAATCAAAAGTAGCAGTCAAGCGGTTATTCGCCATACGTAAATCAAAACCAAAATTCATTTTTTCGGTAGATTCAGGCCTCAATATCGGATTCGCAATATTCCCTTCGATATAACCGGAAGAAAAATTACCGGCATTTATTGGATTCGGCTGGCCTTCACCCAAGTAGGCATTACCCCCCTTTGAAAGAGAAACAATATAATAGTAATACAAATCGTTGCCATTGTTATTCATGTTGTCACTACCGGCAACACCATAAGAACCACGCAACTTGAAAAAGCTCAAAATCGGATTCTGTTGAAAAAAAGACTCTTCAGTCAGGACCCATCCGAAACCAACAGCCGGATACAAAAACATCCTATTTTCCTGTGGAAATTGTTCCGTACCACTCCAACTGGCTGAAACATCCAACAAGTATCTTCTATCATAAGCATAATACACTCCGCCGTTGATGCCGGCCATGGCATGGGCTAGGCGCGAATCATTTTGAAAATCGTAATTAAATCCAAACAGGCGAGCAGACAAATCGTGCTTCCCAAACAAGCGATTGTAACTAAATCCCAATTCAGAGTTGATTCGACGGTAATAGGTACCGGATCCTCCTGATAAGTTTAACGGCGTATCATTCCCCCATTGCCGATACATAATATTTTCATCATCATCCAGCATAGGAAGACCGGTATTTCCATCCATACGCATTTCGTAAGTAGCAACTTCTTTTAATCTCCTTGAATTATGGGTGTAATTATTATCAAAAGCAAAGGCACCATAGGCCTTTAAACCGGCAGTAATATTACTCATATCATAATTCAATCGTGTTGTTGCCGTAACATACCTGTTAAATGATTCTGAATACCCACTGTAGTTAATCACTTTATAAGGATTGTTCCCGTACACCTGTGTTCCCGCAATCGATCCATTCTCATTAAAAACAGGGTGGGCGTTCGGAATATAATCCAATAACGAACGATACATGCCCGTTCCACTAGTATTAGAGGGGTTGTTTACGAAACTAAACATAGAAGAAAGTCCTACCTGTAAGTCGAGTTTCGAAGTAACTTGCACATCAATATTCGTACGTATAGAATACTTATCCCATTTGTTTTGTGTTGAGTAATTATTTACAGCAGGATCTGTGATTAAATTTCCTTCATCCCCGATGTAAGAAAAAAGTACGTAATACCGTGCTTTTTCAGATCCACCATCAATCGACAAAGAATACCGTTGTTTAAACGACTCTTTATTGAAGAATTCATCCATCCAGTTAACATCCGGATAATGAAACGAATTTGGATTATTTTGATACGCATTAATAACATCTTGCGAATAAAAATCCGGAGCATACCCATCATTGATTCGTGCCTGGTTATAATACGTCATGAAATCCAACGCACCTAATGCATTCGGCACGTGCATAGCTGACTTTAAAGTCAATTGAGAATCAAATGTTACATTCGTTTTCCCCGCGCGACCCCGTTTCGTTTTCACTTCGATGACACCCGACGCTCCTTTTAAGCCATAAATAGCCGTTGCAGCAGCATCTTTCAGCACGGTAATACTCTCAATCTCATTTGGGTCCATGTAATTGATGTCACGTTCAAACCCGTCTACCAAAATGTAGGGATCATTTGAGCCACTGGAAGTTGTACGTTTGCCCCGTATCAACATGGAACTCCATTCAGCACCCGGTTCACCACCCCCTTGAGATACATATAAACCAGGAATATACCCGGCCAGTGCATTTTTGGTGTTATTAAATGCAGTACGTTCAATGACCTCACCCGGTAAAACTGTAGCAGCACCGGCATATGTTTCAGGTTCAATGAGATTACCAAACTGAAGAATGTCAGTTGTTGCGTTCTTTTCATCCAATTTTTCTGCAGGTACTTGTCCGTAACTTCGAGTATTAAAAAAAAGCAGACCGACAAACAATGAAAAAAACACCAAGTTTTTTAGAAAAGATCTGATGTTTACCATAAGATATTATAAGGTTATTAATAAATGAATTTTCTTTTCAGGCATTCAAATCCTGTTTACCAGAAACAAAGGTAGGGAAACTACATAATCATACTGTAATACAAATTCATCAAATTATAACAGAAATTAAAAAAATCAATGAATCAAAATTTTTCTTGCTGCAACTCCATCTGTACCACTAACTTTCAACAAAAAAATACCCGAATCAGATGCAGTCAGCTCCAGCTCAGCTGTATCATCTTGACGTGAAGCAAAATCAAGCAGCTGACCACGCAATGAATAGAGCTTAGCCTGCGTCCAACGCTCCCCTTGAACACGAATCGATTTCTGGTCCACGATGATTTTCAAACAGGCAAAGGGCAATTCAGTTACTCCCGAAGCATCATCAACCGTAGCATGCAACCAAATAACGCGAGTCGGAAAATCAATCCCACCATCCACTTCCACCGGGATTGAATATTCACCCTCCTCTTCCGGTGCATCAAATACAAAATCAACATCTACTCGATTGGTCATATCTTCGAGTTCAATGGTATAGATTTCATCCTGAATATTAAAAATATCAGTGTGGGGAAAGTTAAAAGTTAGTTTTGCTGAACCGTTGAATATTTTCACAGGCAACCGATAGTTAAGAACTGAACCCGGAGTCGTTTTTCCCATATCAACCACTTTAGCAAGAGGCAGATTTAAGGTTGGTTCAAAGGTAGGAGAGACACGCACACTATCAAAGCATATATTACTATTCGCAACCATGCTTCCCACAAATCGAATCCGGGTATTCTCAGCAGCAACAAAAGACTCAGTCGTTCTTGGAGAAATGGTGTTGTTCGGATTAACAATGGTGTAAATGGTATCCTTTCCCACAACAACATGAAATGTGCCTTCACTTGTGTTGGTCCATTTTTTAGAATAAAACTCCAGCACAACCGGTTCCGACAAATCCAGCTCAGGAGTTTCCGCCCATGCCAGGTTTGAATCAGAAGAAGTCAACCTGATACCTCCGCCGAGCTGACCGGAGGCTTGAGCAAAAACACCTTCGGGAGAGCACAGCCATCCAGGAACATCCGTGCTCCCCTCCATTGTAGCCAATGGCACCTTTGTTATACCATCAATAGGGGTGAAATTTTCTTCAAAAAAAGGGACATAAGCAGAAGCTCCACCCGGAACCGGGGTTAACCCCCTGCGATCATGATTCACGTTCAATCCCTCCTGATAAACAGAATCATCCCAATATTCATCTGCAGGCATTTCTTTCAAGTTAATCAATATTGCACGGGTTGGGTGTTTTAATCCAGTGTTTACATATGTTTTCAATTCAGCAACTAAGGTTGGAGTATAAAAATCATCCGCACGAGCATCCAAAGCCAACACTTCCATCATGGCCATAGCTGTACCATAATCCTTTTTGCTTCTGACTTTGCTCATAAAATAATCCATCGCTGCATCTTTTTCTCCCAGATAACACAGCGAATAAGCGGCTTCAGCAGCCACATCTAATGAAGGATCATCGAGCAAAGCCTTCAATCCGGTTGGTGCTGTCGTAATTTTACCTTGCAAGGCCAATTGAGTAAGGTTGACCACTGCCCAAAACCGAATTTCTTCGTATGAACTTGTCAAAGCTGTTTCCAAATCAGGTAAATCACTCAATTCGACCCGACACGTCAGATTTGCCAAGCGATGCAACTCTTCCAGCGGATAGCCTGGAGCATGAGCGTATTCAAACACATTTAGATTTTCACGTTGAATAGGCAACACAAACCCCAAATCGCGAGTATTAACCACAAAAGAATCAATCTTTTCACGCATGTCCGATAATTGAGAAGCATATCCTGGTAATTGGGCCAGGTTATTCGTTTCAAATGAATCAACGGATAAATCATAGAGTTCTTCCGCCACTTTACATTCAAAAGGATAAGAAGTAATTTCATTGGTTCTACCTTCCTGATACGCCAAATCCCAGGCAATATTGGCAGGCATACCCCATTGATAATTGTTTCGTAAAGCATGTTGTTTGTATGGGATAAACCTGCGGATGTACTTATATCGCCCATCTGTAACGGAACGCAAGGGTTGGAAATGATTCGCCTGATTTCCACTTACACCATATTGATATTTTACTTCTCCATCATTCAGGGGTTTAAAAAAACTTTCGCCTTGATAATGTGCCGGGGATTCCACACCGGCAATTTGCATGAAAGTTGGTGCTAAATCGACAAAACAGACTGGTTTTTTAGCCAACTCTTCTGTAATCCCGAATTGATCTCTGTACTGTTCTGGAACATGCACAATCATAGGAACACGCAAACCCGTTTCATACAAATATCCTTTACCACGGGGAGAACATCCACCATGATCACTAAAAAAGAAAATGATCGTATTATCATATAATTCTCTGGCTTTCAAATCACTGACAAACATCCCGACCCATTTATCTACATCTTTCACTCCTTCCAGATGAAACGCGTAATCTGAACGTATCTCAGGTAAATCAGGTAAATGTGCAGGCAAAGGGGCGTTATCTACAAAAATATTATCTTGTGTAAAATCTCGTCTTTCATCTGTATGAAAAGACCGGACTCGTCCCATGTGTGTAATTCCAGCGTTATAAATGGAAAAGAACGGAGTTCCTTCCGGTCGCGATGTGCTGTTATAGGATGCATTTCTGTGACATTCATCCCATATAGCTTTATTATCCAGTGTCGTGTTATAATCCGTTTTTTGATTGTTCGTACAATAATATCCAGCAGCCCGAAGCAACTGAGGATAAAATATATCTGTAGGCGTAGTGGGATTTGATCGATGCTTTTCCATTGCATACGTGGTAGCATAACTCCCGGTGATTAACCCTGAACGGGCCGGTGAACTTTGCGGACTATTGGAATAAGCATGTTGAAACATGATTCCATCACGTGCGAGTTGATCTATATTCGGTGTTTCTACACTATTGTTGCCATAACAAGCAAATTCATACCAACTCGTATCTTCAATGGTCAATAGCAAAATATTGGGACGTTCCTGCTGTGCAAATGCAATCAACACAGCATTGGATAAAAATAGGGTTAACTGTTCTTTTTTCATGATTGTATTGTTTAATATTCTTTATCCGTCATTTTATCGAAATCAGCACAAAGCTGTTTTGTTCCACAGCTACTTGAATACTTTTCCGTGATACTTCAACCGGCACATGCTTTTCGCCCAGCATGACTGTTTTTTTGCCGATCACTTCAGCGTTATACTGCACTGCGCGGATTGATTTTGACGCCATTTTTACTCCGGGTACCTCAACCGTCACTAATTTTGTAGAATCTACACCTGTTCCGGAAAGCACAATGCTAATCTGATTAGTAGAAACTGAGGCAAACGCATACATGTCCTCCAAAGATTTACATCGCACCATATTACCTGTAAGTTGCTTACTAAATATGTCAAATACCTGAAACGGATATTGGGGATTAATCTCTTGCAAAGAAAACATGGACCGATGTTCCATTCCACCAATACGCATGGGCCAATGAGTTGCAACATCGAATCCGAAGTTCAGAAACTTACCAATTCCCTCCGCAAAGCCGGCTACTCTTTCTGCATGATCCGCCGTATTGCAATTGTACTCTGTCAAGGCCCATTTATACGCTTTCCCATTCATCTTTTCAGTGACAAAAGCTTTCAGCTCATTTAATTTAGGCTCAATATCATAAAGTCTGTTCTCATGATAATACCAATGAATAGAAAGCATATCAATATGATCTCCACATTCTTCAAGAACATTATCCCACCATTTCGCTTCTCCTTTGGTTATTTTTTTCTCCGCCAACATTTGTTTTCCTTCTTTCATCAACTTAGCTTTTCCCTTTAAATCAGCTTTTTCCATCTTTTCATTAAATGTGGCAAGAAATTCCTTATCGGTACGTTCTTTGGTACCAACCATATTGATATCCCAATGTCCATTGGCACTGATGATTATATCCGGATTCACTTTTCGCATGGCTTCGGCGTATTTCACAACCAAAGCTCCATATTCCCGCGCTGTCATCACATGATGCCAGTAAGTTTCGTTTCCTATTTCCCAATACCGTACTTGATATCCTCTATCTTTGCAATATTGTACCCAGTCGGCTGCATATTGTGCACCTTCATCAATTTTTCCTTTTAAGAACCAGGATTGGGTGTTGACTACCAACATCGGTTCAGCAGCTACTTCGGCACAAAAAGACATAAACTCCTCAAAGTCAGACTCCTCTTCTCCACTTTCATAAGGAAACATGTACGTATTATCCAAGGTGGCCGTTTTCCAGTGAAAATTATCAGCCACCGTTCCACCGGGGTAGCGAAGTACAGGACAGTTATTTTCTTTTAACAATCGAGCCAGTTTCCCGTCGGCCAGAGAAGCATCATCTTCAATCCAATATAAAAAATTAGTCCCCCAAAAATCTTCACTGACCGGAGCCAACACCTGATCAATTTCAACCACTACTGTGTCTTTTTTTTGACAAGAAGAATTCAAAAAAAGATTACTCAATAGAATAAATACTACACTTAGTTTTTTCATGGCGTTTATATGATTTATGCATGATTATTTATATTCCAGCAAGGTACTTGCCCGGCAAGGTTTATCCACAGAAAAACGAATCCATCTCATTTGTATTTCTTTTGGAAATTGATGCGATATTTTTTGACCTGCTTGCACAGCAAATGTGCGATATTGCATCCAATTTCCATCACCTGTCGGGTCTATCTCGACCGTAAAAGAAACTTCTTCCTCATCCTGATGGGACAAATACATGATTCGTTGATCATAATGACCAATCAAATACGGGTCAGACACACTGTGTTTGTCAACAGTTTCGTCCATCCAGGGGCCACCTGAACCGACTGGTTTCCCCATTTCCCATAAATCATCAATTACACCTGCCCAAAAAACAGCTTTTGTATCAGCATCTCCAAATATATGTTTTCCATCTGGTTTTGCATTGCTTTTCACACCGGACAGCAGCATCAACCCCCTGTATGATGCAAAATCATATATTGCAAAATCATGCGAAGCTATCGGTTTGATTTTGGCAAATCCATCCGCATTTTCAGCCGGCAATTCGTAAAAAGTACCGTGGCAGTTCAGCAAATCCCGTTCGGTAACAACCTCCCGACATAACCTGGATAATCCATTGTTTATTAAATCAGTATGTTTTTCATCCCCTTTGGGAAGTCTCCACCTGCGACCTTTATCGTCCACAATTAACACAGAACCGCTTTCTACTGAAATAACATCCCTTGGAATAGCAAGTTTCTGTCTCATATGCTCTTCTGAAACTCTGTCCGTGGTTTTTTCTACTTGTAGCTCGGAATCGATTTCATAAAAAGTTTCGTTTATGATCAGATTTTGATCTCGCTCAGCAGCCAGCATGGCCATTTTACGTCGATTATCTGGTAACCCATACAACAGACCCACTAAGGATTTTTTGTCGTCAATTGTTGCAAGTCCCTTGAACTTATTCTCGGATTTACTTGTACGAATTTCTTCAGGAGCATACACAAACGAAAGAGTAGTAACTGTTTCGTTATCCACCCGCACTCGAATCCATTCGCCCGGTACACTTTGTTTAAATGGGATTCCGATTGAAGCTCCAGCAGCAAGTTGAACAGTACGGATCAAAGTCCAATTGTTATTCCCACCTTTATCTACCTCGAAAGCATAGGTTACAGGCAGGTGCCCTTTGTTATGTATCCAGGCAGATCTGTATTTCCAGCCGGCAAAAAGGTAAGCATCAGATACTTCTCCTGCCTTTACTGTGTCATTCATGAAAATTGAGCCGGCTACATTGGTTCTGCCTAGCGTGGTTAATTGATCCGGTTTAACAAACCAGAGATTGGAATTAGACTGGCCGGCACCTTCAATATTTCCTTTGATAGTGCGTTTGTTTAGAAATTCTTTTTGAGCAGAATCATCGCAACCAAACACCAATCTGTCATTCCACCGTGTAAAATCACCAATCACCTTTAAATAACTTGACAACGGTCGAATGCCACTGGTATTGCCAGCAGTAAAATCACCCGGGAAAGACCAGAACATACCATGCATCGTCATTAAATAGAAGGGGTCATTCCGATCCGATGCAATATTTCTGATGCGCGGCCATTCAGTATTCCATCCATGTGCACCATCATAACTGTTACTTGCCTTTGGTAAACGATAAAACGACCACGTGCCATTTCCTCTGACTCCGAGTAACAAAGACTTGTGGTCCCAACCAACAGCCCATATCGGATCCGTTTTCGGGTTGTCATTTCCGTAAATGCCTCCGGGACCCGTTACTTCGGTAAACTGATTACGGCGTATTACATTCCAATTTTCGCCATCCCACTCAGAAAGAGACCCCGAAACTATGTCGAAACGTTCTTTGGATTCTTTAGAAACTTCTCCATTATTTGAATACACCAATACCCCCTGACCGGAATATAGTCCTTTACCATGACTGCCGGGCAACAATGGATTTGACTGCCTAAAAGGTATTTTGCCCTCTTTGGCTAGCACATTACCATCAACGTAATACGTTTTAGTTTCCAAGGTATGCATATTCACGTCATAAAACCCTTCTTCCATAGTTGCCAGGTAGGCTTTATTATCAGGTTCGAACAAATGGCGAGCGACCCCCGTATGTCTTCCGGGCACCTCTTCTGGATTCAATGTCCTTACATTTCTGGATGTATCTATGATATAAGGTCCTATGAAAAGCTGGTTTGTTTCTTTGTGTATCATCCGATTAGCAGGTGTTCCTCCCACACTCTCCGGGCGCATAATCTGTTGCAATTCCGGTGTTACCTCATATAATTTATCGCTTGAACCAAAAGGAAAATGTTGACCATAGGTAATTACCCAGAGCCGATCTGCCCATGGCACAACAGCACCGGTTCCACATTCAGCGTGATTATTATAATAAGCCAAATGGGGGTAAATTCCGGACACATGGAGATGACCATAATGATTTTCATTATTTGAACATGATCCGAAAAGAAGGATGATAGATATTAGAAAAAAGGGAAGTTTAACGTATTTTTTTGGTGTGTGTTTCATGATTATTAAGACAACATTTAAAAGGAATTATTGATTCGCATATCCAAAAATACAATTGCGTGCATTTTCACAAAACAAAGTTCCATATTTTTATCAGTAAAAAATAACAGAAATTCAACAAAAGATAACAGAGATTTGATAGCGCAAACACATTATTAGCAATTACAATTAAAGACTATTATCAAAGCCCAATTATGCTTTAGAATACAACCAATTGACTCTTGTCGTTTACTTGTATCAAATAAATACCTTTTTCTAGCATATCCAACTGAGTCTGTTTGTTCTGACACCTGCCTTTTTGATGTAATCGTCCTGTTACTGTATATACTGCGAAATCATCTTTGATGGTAGTGTGGTGAATGGTCATTCTGCGATCCTGAACAGATACATAAAACGTTTCCTTTGATATAGCCGGAAATGAATTAACGTAATCACCCACAATATTCATAGCATTCCAAGGACTTACAGCCAGGTATTTAGTTTCACTGTATTCCGGAACATGAGCGGTAATCGCCGACAAAGTTAGATTTCTGAAGGTCGGGAATCCGGTGGTTACGGCAACGGGTGGTTCATCTCCTTTGAAATACAAATCGGTTAACCCGGAGCAATCTGAAAAAGAACCATTTCCTATGTGTTCTAACCCTCGCGGAAAAGTAAAACGGGTCAGTTGCGGACAATCTGAAAAAGCAAATTGTCCGATTTCCAGAACGTGTTGTGGTATTTCTGAGATTCCAATATTGGTACAATACCGAAACACACCCTGACCAGTACTCTCTGTATTATCGCCCAACACAACCAGAGAATCAGGTAAAGTTGCGAAGGTTACATTCGAACATTTACTGAAAGCTGCATCACCGAGATAAACCAAAGATGAAGGGAGCACATCCATTTCCAATAAAGCACAATTTACAAAAGCATAGGAGTAAATTTTCTCAACGGTTTCCGGCAGATAAGCGGTTGTCAGTCCGCTGCATCCCCGAAATGCTTTTCTGCCGACTATCTTTAAATTTGGTGGAAAAATAACTGTTTTGAGCATGTTATTTGCAGCAAAAGCACCATCGACAGCCCCCACAGCAGCAGGAATGGAGTCATGCAGAAACTCGGCTTCCGACAAATCAATTGTGGTCGCTGCCATCCCGGATGCATGGATTGCCTTGCAATCTTGTAAGGACAGGAAAGCAGCCCCTTTTATAAACAAGGTATCAACAATCTGGTGTGCTTCTTTACCTAATTCGCTAAGTGCAGAAGCAATTTCTGCCTCCATACTGTCCTGCATATTATGATATAGAGTCAGGTTGTTCGGTTCGTCTGGATTGAAAATCAGATCATCTACTCCAAACAACTCCTTCGCAACAACATACACTTCAAGCATGGATGATTCATAGATATCAGAAAAACCTTTATTAAAAAATGAATGTGAATAGAAATCATACTGATATAAATACGCATCTCCTCCTTTACTTATTAGTGAATCTCTAAAAACTTTAGATTGCAAATAGGATATAGTATAATCAGCTGTACCGTGAAACAACCTGACAACCGGAATATGATTATCAGGGATATGATTAATCGCTGAAATTACATCCCTATCAGAGCTTGCAGGATATTCTGTTAAATAATTGCTTGTCTTACCAAAATTCCCATCCAGATTATGCTGAAAATCATACAGGCCGTAAAACCCGACAAATAACTTGCAAGATGGATGTTGCATCGCTTTCAATGCGGCCAAAGGTGTTCCGGCAGAACCGGCCACATATCCATAATTATCCACATCCAAACCCCACTCGTCTGCATGATCCAAAATAAAAAGATATGCATCTTCCAACTCTTGCATTCCCATGTTGAAAGTGCCACCCTGACCTGTCAGCGTATAGGTTATTCTAACACCGGCAATGCCTCTTGACGCCAGATACTTTGATAAATCATTGTAGGTAGTAAC
>Ga0116183_1001156_pt1 | contig 30399 bp, 19 predicted proteins | sample AD_UKC078_MetaG_FD_89753 | JGI IMG/M metagenome (GOLD analysis project Ga0116183, IMG submission 89753) | Active sludge microbial communities of municipal wastewater-treating anaerobic digesters from USA - AD_UKC078_MetaG | ecosystem: Engineered > Bioreactor > Anaerobic > Digestate | place: USA...
AATCGGCCTCCTCGGTGTGGCCTTCGGGGACTTCCCCGATGACGCCCTCAGTGGCCTCCCCGACGTCGCCGTCAGTGGCCTCCCCCGCGTCGCCCGACCCCGGCTGCCTGGGCTGCTCGATCCGGACGATCACCCGGGACAGGTCCGGGCCCACCGCGGTGGCCCGCATTTCGAGTGAGGAACGCTTTGCGCCCTCCCGATCCTCGTACTCACTGGTGTGCACGATCCCGGTGGCGATCACCGGCGCGCCCTTGTACAGCGCCGCTCCCACCCCGGTGACCAGCCGCCCCCAGCAGTTCACCGTGATGTAGAGGGTGTTACCCGGCTCCCAGGTTCCCTCGGCGGTCCGCCGCCGGGAGTTGGCGGCCACCCGGAAGCTGATCACCTCCTGACCCGCCACCAACCGCCGGCGCGGGTCGGTGATGATGCGGCCGACGACCGTCATGGATGTCTCGAACATGGTGTGGTGTCCCTTCTGAGAGCGTGTCTGACAACGTGCGGGACGCCACCGTCGGCGCCCGTGCGGGACGCCACCGTCGGCGCCCGCACCCACCAGTGGGCACGACGGCACCGACGGGATTCGTCCGCCGGCAGCGACTAAGAGCGCCGGCTGGGGATGAAGTGCGCGCTGGGGATCGAGTCAGCGCAACGATCAGTGCGCCGCCGCGGGATTGCGCCGCCGCTGGATGAGGAGAGCCATCAGCACGACCACGAGGGGCATCACACCGGCGGCCCCGGCGATGAACCCGCCGACGTGCTGATCACCGAGCAGGTCGGTGTGCCACGGCAGTAGCAGCGAGCGGTAGAACCGCTCCCCCAGAATGGTCTCCACTCCCATCAGCGTCACGCCGAGCAAGACCTGCAGGGCGATCGCGGCGAAGACCATCCCGATCTTGCCCAGCGTGGGGAGGGCTCGGGGCGGCGGATCGACACCGATCACCGCCCAGTAGAACTGGTACCCGCTGAGCAGGAAGTAAAGGTTCATCAGGATGTGCGCCGGGTGATTGCTCACCGCGACATCGAAGATCCCGCCGAAATACAGCACCCAGAAACCGCCCACGAACATCACGGTGGCCACCACGGGGTGGGCGAAGAACCGCAACCACCGGCTGTGCAACCCGGCCTGCAGCCACTCCCGCGGCCCAGGTGGATTGCCCTCGCCCGCCGCGGGCAGCGCCCGCGACGCCAGCGTTGTCGGTGCCCCGAGCACCAGCAGGAGCGGAATGAGCATCGACAGCAGCAGGTGGGCCGTCATGTGCATGCTGAACAACGTCGGCATGTACCGACCCAGACCCGATGACGTGGTGAACAGCAACAGTGCGCAGCCCAGCAGCCACGCGAAGCTCCGGCCGGGCGACCACCCGGCGCCCCGCCGGCGCAGCCGCATCACTGCCGCCAGGTACAGCACCGCCACAATGATTGCGGCCGAACCGAATAGCAGGTCGAACCGCCAGTCCAACAGAATCCGGGCCAGTGTCGGCGGACCGCCGAGGTCGTATCCGATGGCCACCTCGACGGGCGACGGGTTGGTCAGCACCGGCGGCGGGGGCGGCGTCCTGCCGAGTCCGACGGCGACGCCGAAGGCCACCCCGAAGACCAGCGCCTCAGTCAGGGACAGCCGGAGCAGTGGACCGAGGGCGGCCGGGTCCGATTGCAGGGCTGTCACCGCGACACGCCGCTGCCGCCAGCCGATCAGGCCGAGCGCCCCCAGTGCGGCGATCTTCGCCGCCACCAGCCAGCCGTAGGGGGTGGTGAACAGATCGGCGGGGCGCATCCTGATAAGCACGTTGATGATTCCCGACAGCGCCATGGCGAGGTAGCAGCACAGCGCGACGGCGGAGAACCGCCGGGCCGCCAGGCCGGCGAACTGGTGATCGCCGGACGTGCCGGTGCCGGCTTTATCGGTGCGGAGTGCGTCGGCGCGGAGGGTGTAGGCCAGCAGCGCCAGCAATCCGCCCGCCCAGAGCGCTCCGGCCACCAGGTGGATCAGCAGGCTGTTGGCGGCCAGATCGTGGGAACCACCCGCCGCGGAATGCCCGGTCAGTCCCAGCGGTATCAGGGTCATCACGGCGCCGGCCAGCAGCACCGGCGTCGGCGACCACCGCAGCACCGGCGAGGCGGCCACCGCCACGAACAGGGCCAGCAGAGCCGTCCACCGCCAGGCGTCGGCGGTGTCCACCAGCCCGGCGATCCGCCACATCGCCACCGGGTCGAGGTGCTCGCGCAGTGGCTCTCCGGAGACATCGGAGATGGTCAGCGGCACCAGCAACGCCGCGCAGGCCGCCCAAACCAGCGCGGCACCGCGGGCCATCCGCACTGCCCGGTAGCCGGCGGCGTCGAGCACTCCGGTGGTCTGCGGCGGCACCATGAACGCGGCGAACAGGAAGCCGCCGACCGCGACGGCGGCGGCGATCTCGCCGGCCGCCCGCACGAACGGCAGGCCGACGGTGGTCACCGGTCCGGGATCGGGAAGACCGGTGGCGGTGAGCGCGTCGGCCAGCGAGAGCACGCCGATGCCCGCGGCGACCAGTCCGGCGACCACGGCCACCGCAGTCAGCACCGGCCACACCGGGCTGGAGCCGTCTCGGGTGATCCCCCGGGCGGCCGAAGATGTCACCGGGTCAGCCCAGGAAGCCCAGGAAGCCTAGGGCTGAGCGGCGTAATCGAAGTTGATGGTGTCCCCGTCGACCGTGGTGACGGTGACCAGGAAGTTCTGGTCGGTACCGGCGGCGGTGACCACGCACTCGACGGTGTTACCGGCCTTGGCAACGACATCGTCGACGCAGGCGACGCTGTCCGGCGGGCCGGCGGCATCGGCGGCCAATCTCTCCATCAGCATGTCCTCGACCTGCTGCTTGCTGGCCACCGGTGTCACGTCGAGGTCCATGGCCAGGCCGCTGACTGCGCTGACGGTCACGATGCGCTTGAACACAGCGCCGTTGACGTCCACCTCGCAGGTCGCACTCGCACCGACCGTTCCCGCCAGGCCCGCATCGCAGCGGACGGTGGGTGTGGATGCCAGCCCCGCCACAGCCTTCTGCAACTGCTCCTTGTTGAGCGCCGGCGCGATATCGAAGTTGACGGTGTCACCCTCCACGCTTGTCGCGGTGAGGATCGCCTCGACGCTGTTGGTGTCGCTGAACACCACATCGCAGGTGGCGGTCTTACCCACCTCGCCGGGCAGATCCTGCTTACAGGTCACCGACTGGGGGGCGTTTCCGGCTGCGGTCAGTTTGTCGGTGAGTTCCTTCTGCAGGTCCGGCCCGCTGACCGCCGGTGTGCTCTTCGTCCCCACGCTGAATGAGCCCGAACAGCCGGTCAGCCCGGCGCCGAGCAGTCCGAACGCGGCGAGGGCTGCTGCACCCGCGGTGAAGTTGGTGGTTGTCATCGCTGTCCTCCATTGGCCGGGCGCAGTCCCACCGGATCGAAAGGACCGAGGTGACGATCAGCACAGTAGCAACGCGACGTCCCTCCGACCTGGCAATCCGGCAGCCTCATCGCGCGACCGGCGCCCCTCCGGGATCGCGAAGCTGGGCCTCCCTGGCGTAGAACTGCTCGGTTGACACACTGTGCACCCGATCCATATCGGCCAGCACCTCCCGCAACTCGTGGACGAACGCCCGCCGCCGGTCCCGCAGGTCGGGCGACGGTGTCAGCAGCTTCTGATCGGCTGCCACCTGGCGGGCGGTGGCGAACAGCAGCGCGGACACCGACTCGTTACTGCGCACCAATCCCTGTGCGGCGTACTGGCTGCCCACCCCGAGCGCGCGCTGGGTCAGTTCCTTGTCGCCGACGTCGACCGGGGCATCGCACAGCACGTCAGCGACGATCTCGTAGGCCTCGAAGAACGGCCGCAGCATGGCGTTGGCCATCAACGGCCGCTTCGCGCGGAGCAGGTCCGCGACGGCCTCCGGCCCGGCATCAAGCTGGGCCTCCCAGTTGTGGTTCCACTCCAACTCTTCGGCGATGTTCTTGCGGAAGGTTGCCGAATCAGCGAAGTAGAAGTCGAACTTCAGCAGCGAGCGCAGCCGCATCGCCTGGGCCCAGAAGGCGTCGATCCGCTCGCCATCGGCAGCCCGGGAGGCGTGCAGCAACGACAGTTCGACGATCGAGGTTTCCAGGAACGCGTGGATGAGCGAGTTGCGGTAGAACGACGCCTCCAGTTCCTGTTCGGGGGCGATGCGCCAGACCGGCTCGCGGCCGCCGTCGACCCGGGTGACCGGATGCCCGTTGGACAGGGCGTCCACACCGGCCCGGACCCCGTCGGCGGAGTGCAGACGCAGCGCACTGTTGGTCATCGGCGTCTTCTTGCGCTCCAGATAGTCCAGTGAGTCCTGCAGCGTGTGGTGCAACTGCCGCAGGGTCAGAGCCCGGCCGCGGGTCGTCAGCAGGACCGTCGACACCAGGCTGGTGGCGTTGATCGGGGTTGCCCGCTGAATTCGCCAGGCGACCTCGATGGCCATCTTCTGCATGGCGAGGCGTTTGGCGGCCTCGTCCCCGGCGATCGGGCCACCCGGCTCACCGAGGTACTGCCGCATCGACACCGCCTCCGGGAAGCGGACGTAGATCTTGCCGTAGTTGCGTTCGCCCTGCGCCTTGATGAAGTTGAACAGCCATTCGGCGCCCTCGGGGATCTTCTCCCCGCCGCGGGCGTACGCGGCGTACTCGGCGGTCTCGTGCAACTGGTCGAAACTGATCGACGTCGGCTGCAGCAGGATGTCCTCGCTGCGGCCGTCCAGGTAGGCGTCCGCGACGTAGGACAGCAGACCGAGCTTGGGCGGCAACATCTTTCCGGTCCGCGACCGGGTCCCCTCGATGGACCAGCTCAGGTTGAACCGCTTGGAGACGATGTAGCCGACGAACTGACGCAGCACATATTTGTAGAGCGGGTCGTCGAGCTTGCGACGCAGGAAGATGACACCCGATCGGCGCATCAACGGGCCCATGAACCCGAAGGACAGGTTGATGCCGGCGAAGGTGTGGGCCGGGGGCAGCTTGTTCTCCTGCAACGCCACCGGGACGATGACGCCGTCGAGGTAGGAGCGATGCGACCACAGGAACACCGCGGGGTGGTCCTCCAGCCCGCGTCGCATGGCCTCAATCTGGTTCGAGTCGTAGTCAATGCGGGGATCGAAACCCCGGCTGAAGATGGTGCGACCCAGGTTCGGGATGAGGTCGACCGAGAAACGACTCCACCCCGTCGCGAGCTCGTTGAGCATCTCTTCGGCCTTCTCGGGGCTCGCGCCCGGGATGGCGTCCATACCGTTGATGAACCGGGTGGACGCCATCAACTCGTCGGTGATGAGCCGCGGAGACTTGTAGGCCGGACCAAGCAAACGCAGTTCGATGCGCTCGACCGCCAGTGCCGCCCGACGCAGCACGAATTTCGCGAAGTCCTGCGGCGTCGCGCCGACCGTGTTGTCCCGCCACTGCTGGCGCAGTTCGGACACCGTGGCCGGCTCTCCGGCCACGATGCGCGCACGGGACGGGTCCTTGCGCAGAATCGCCCGTTGCAGGGCCTGCGGCGGCCGGTAGGTGTCCCGGCCGGAGATCAATCCGGCCAGCTTCACTCGGGTCGGTAGTCCGCCCGGAACCCAGAACACCCGGACCGGGATGACGGCGCGGCCCTCGTCGGCACCGAGTTCCCCGACGAGCTGCTCGACCAGTTGCGGCGGCGGATCGTCATGCGGCAGTCGCAGCACCTCGACGCGGGTTCCCGGGTGGGCGGCACGTTGAGTCCGCAGCCAGTCGTTGAGGAGGTCGAATTCCGCCCTGGACGACACCGATGCCAGCACCAGCGCATCGTCGGTGGTGGACAAGTCGGTCAGGTAGTCGGTGGGACTCATCGGCGGCCTTTCACTCGTGTGCTGTTCGGCTGGGCCCCAGTCGGCGTGGCTTCAGTCGGTGGTGTCTCGCCCGGCCCGGCGGTATCGACCGTCATGGCGGCAGCCTTCTTGGCCGGCGCCTTCTTGACTGCAGCCTTCTTGACTGCAGCCTTCTTGACTGCAGCCTTCTTGGCCGGCGCCTTCTTGACTGCAGCCTTCTTGGCCGGCGCCTTCTTGGCGGCAGCCTTCTTTTCTGCCCGCCGGGCGCGGTAGAGGTCGGCATCGGGAACCTCACCGACCGGCCAATCCGTGAGCGTGTCGATGTAAAGCTGGCGTACCTCGGCGATCCGTTCGGTCAGATCCTCCAAAGTCCAGTCCGCGACCGACAACGGCGGATAGACGACGACGTCGACCTTGCCGGGGTGCAGCGTGGAGGAGTTCCGCGCCGAGATCACCTCGGCGTTGCGAATGACGATCGGCACGATCGGCACGCCGGCGGACATCGCCAGCCGGAACGGCCCCTTCTTGAACGGGCCGACCGAACGGGTGTCCAGTCGGGTGCCCTCGGGCGCGATCACCACCGACAGCCCCTTGCGGGCCAGTTCCTCGGCGCTCCGCAGCGACTCCACCGCAGCCTTCTGATCCTCGCGGTCGATGAAGACGGTGTCGACGAGCTTGCCGATGGTGCCGACGATCGGGTCGTTCTGCAACTCTTTCTTGCCCACGCCGGTCCAGTTGTCTTTGACCAGGGCGCCGACGATCACCGGGTCGAAGTTGTTGCGGTGATTGAAGATGAAGATCGCGGGCCGCTTCTTCTTCAGGTTCTCCGCACCCAGAACGTTGAGGGTGACCCCGTTGATCGCCAGCAGTAACTGTGGGAACGCGGTGGTGAAAAAGTTGACCCCGCGGCGTCGGGAGCGGGTGAGCAGACCCCAGCCGACCGCACCGTAGGCGGCGGGGACGATGGAGCCCGCCCCCAGCAGGTTGCGGACCTGACCGATCAGTCCGCCTCGGCCTCGACTGTTGAACTCGAGGATCGGCCAGCCGCGCTTACGCGCCACCTCGCGCATCTTGTCGCCGGGGTTGGTGGGGCGAGGGTTGCCCACCAGGTACATCAGAGCGACATCCTCGTCACCGTCTGCGTAGAAGTAGCTATCGGCCAAGTCGATGTCGTTCTGGGCGGCAAACTCCTGCACGGCGTCGGCCTTACCCGGCCCCCAGAGGATCGGGGTGATGACCCGTCCCGTCAGCGCACCGTCGCCGTCGACCTCGAAACGGTTGGTGAGGGTGTTGGGGATGCCGAGGAAACGGGCGACCGGCTCCGCCTGAATGGTCAGGGCCGACGAACTGAGAACGACGGTGTGCCCACGCTCGAGATGGGCCTGCACCAGTTCGCGCATCTCGGGGTAGATCCGCTTCTCGATCTGTTCGACGAACAATCGCTCGCCGATTTGCAGCAGGTCGCTGTAGGACCGTCCGCGTAGCGCGCCGGAGGCCTTGTTGATCAGCGTCTCGAACTCAATGCCGCCGAGTTGATGGTTGAGCCCGGCGGCGATCATGCTGATCAGCTCACCGACGCCCATATCGCGGTTGCGGAACCGCTCCCGGGTCAGGATCACCGCAGTGAAGCCCGCGACCAGGGTGCCGTCGAGGTCGAAGAACGCCCCGACCCGCCGTCCGGGCGGACTGGCGGCCACCTCGGCGACCGAACCGGGTACGCGCATGTCACGTGGATGCGTTTCACTCATGAGTAGGCCACCGATCCGTTCTTCGGGTGCGGGTGTGGTTGGGCTGGTTCGGGGAACGACGCGGGGGTGACCCGGGCGCAGGTGTCACCCGAGAGAGCCAGTACCTCGTCGAAACCGTCACGGAGGCACTGGGCGAACAGTTCGGGGTGGGCGATCGCAGCGCAGTCGTAGCGGGCGCTGACGGTCGCGAAACCGCCCCGCGATACCAGCACCACCATCATCGCCACACCGGGCAGCGGCCCGATCCCGTACTGCCGCAACACCTTCGCGCCGGCGAGGTAGGTGTCACCCGGAAACACCGGAACGTTGCTGGCCTGCACATCGGAGGCGATCACCGTCGAACTCATCGCCTCGATCACCGCGTCGGGCAGCAGGCTCAACAGCGGTGCCACCGCGCCCACGACGTCGATGGCTGCCTCCTCCCGCCGGGAAATCATCTGCTTGCGGATCTTCTGGACCCGGACGCCGGGGTCGGCGACGCCCACCGGCGCTGCCAGATTGACCCCGGCGAAGCGGTTGCCGCCCGCCGGGTCGGCGTCGGCCCGCAGATTGACCGGCACCGCCATCGGCAGCGTGCCGATCGGCACGCCAAGCGCCTCGTGGTACCGGCGCAGCGCGCCGCACAGACCCGCCAGGTAGGCGTCGTTGATGGAACCCTCGGCCGCGTGGGCCGCCCGGTGCAGATCACCCAGCCGCATCTCGACCGCCTCGGTGCGGGTCGACAGGCTGCGGCGGCGCAGCAGCGGCGAGGGCTCGGCGGCGCGGCTGACCATCCGCCGGCCGGAACGCGCATAGTCGACGGCGCCGAACAGCGCCGATGCGGGATTGCGCGCCGCCCGGCCCAGCATCGACAGACCGTCGGCGACGCCGTCTGCGACGCCGCTGAGTAGCGCCCTGGGCAGCTGAGTGAGACCGGCCCGCGCCAGGTCGGCACCCGTGACGTCCTCCGGCACCGGGATCGGCGGTGCCGGCCGACGCGGCGGGTTTGGCTCGAGGTCGTAGATCTCGGCGAACATCGCGGTGGCCCCCACCCCGTCGGTGACGGCGTGGCTCAGGTGCAGCAGCGTCGCCGCCTTTCCACCCTCGAGCCCCTCGACAAGGGTCACGGTCCACAGCGGGCGGGAGATGTCCAGCGGCGACTGCAACATCACCTCGGCGAGGTCGAGCACCTCGCGCAGCGTTCCGGGTTCAGGCACCCGGACCCGGCGCACGTGGAAGTCGAGGTTGAAGTCGGGGTCGACGACCCAGCGGGCCGGCGCGACCGGCAGGGTCGGCACCACTACCCGTTGCCGCAGCCGCAGCGCCTTGCGGGAGGCGTTGTCGAACCGGTTCCGGAATTCCCGCCAGTCCGGCGCGGAGTCCAGAATCTCCAACGCCATGATTCCGGAGCGGGTCCGCGGGTTGGCCTCCCCGCGATGCATCAGCAGGTCGAAAGCGCTCAACTCGGACGGCAGCTCCGGCGCCTCCCCAGGGCCGCTCATCGACACCGCCTCACCTGGTCGCCACTCTCTTCTCCGGATCGTCCGACTCGCCCCCAAACCTAGACCGAAGACGCCGGGTACCGGGCTGGATCAGCTGACTCGGCCGGCGCGAGCCTGCGTGAGCAGGTGCGTCGTGGACGTCGCGACCGCGCGTCATAAACTGTGCCCACCACTGCCTCCGTAGCTCAGGTGGATAGAGCAAGGGCCTTCTAATCCCTAGGTCGCACGTTCGAGTCGTGCCGGGGGCGCAGGGTATGACGCAGGGTATGAAATGTGTGCTTGCGCGGTCCGGGCGCGTGGTCCGTCATCGTTCGACAGGCGAACCGAGCGGTTAGGGCCAATAATCAGCTGGACCCGATCCAGGAGGAGCACATGGCGGCCCCGTCAATAAGCCTGATCCAGCAGATGCTGCGCAGACGGCCCGTCATCGGCGCGCCCGTGGCCCATGGCGCTTCCGATCACCTGAAACGCAGTATTGGCACGTTCCAACTCACGATGTTCGGTGTCGGCGCCACCGTCGGCACCGGCATCTTCTTCGTGCTGGGCGTGGCGGTTCCGGAAGCCGGTCCGGCGGTTGTTGTCTCCTTCGTGATCGCCGGAATCGCTGCCGGACTTGCTGCGGTCTGCTACGCCGAACTCGCCTCGGCCGTTCCGGTTTCCGGGTCCACCTACTCCTACGCCTACACCACTCTCGGCGAGCTGGTCGCGATGGGTGTGGCGGCTTGCCTGCTGCTCGAATACGGCGTGTCCACCGCCGCGGTCGCGGTGGGCTGGAGTCAATACGTGAACAAGCTGCTCGATAATTTCTTCGGCCATCACCTGCCCCAGGCCCTCTCAGCTGCGCCGTGGGGTGAGGCATCCCCGGGAATCATCAACCTTCCCGCTGTTGTGCTGGTCGGATTGTGCACCATCCTTCTCATCCGCGGAGCCAGCGAGTCGGCAAAGGTCAACACCATCATGGTGCTGATCAAGCTGAGCGTTCTGGCGATGTTCGCCGTCATCGCCGCAACGGCCTTCGAAACCGATCGGTTCGCTGAGTTCGCGCCCTTCGGTGTCGCCGGAATCAGTGTGGCGGCCGGCACGATCTTCTTCTCCTACATCGGCCTGGATGCGGTGTCCACCGCCGGTGACGAAGTCAAGAATCCTCAGAAGACCATGCCCCGGGCGATCCTGGCCGCGCTGGTGACCGTGACGCTGGTCTACGTGGTGGTCACCGTGGCCGCACTCGGCGCGCAGCCCTGGCAGGATTTCGCAGGCCAGGAAGCCGGCCTGGCCGCCATCCTCGATCGCGTCACCTCAAGCAACTACTGGGGCACGGTATTGGCAGCCGGGGCAGTGATCTCGATATTCTCGGTCACGCTTGTCGTCATGTACGGCCAGACCCGAATCCTGTTCGCAATGGGCCGGGACGGTCTTCTGCCCCCACTGTTCGCCAAGGTCCACCCACGCAACCAGACGCCGGTGAACAACACCATCATCGTCGCGGTGGTGGTCAGCATTCTCGCGGGCTTCGTCCCGCTGGGCTATCTGGCCGACATGGTGTCCATCGGCACCCTGGTCGCGTTCATCGTCGTCTCCATCGGCGTCATCATCCTGCGGGTGCGGGAACCCGATCTACCGCGTGGTTTCAAGGTGCCCCTCTACCCCGTGACACCCGTCCTGTCGGTCCTGGCGTGTGGGTACATCCTGTTCAGCCTGCACTGGTACACCTGGTTGGCGTTCTCCGCATGGGTCTTCGTGGTGCTGGTGTTCTACTTCGCCTGGGGCCGCCATCACAGCGCGTTGAACGATGGCGGTGACGGCGTGATCGGTTCCACGTCAGCCGATGCCGACGACAGTGGCGCCGCGGCCCGGCGGGATCACTGACGACGATGAGCGTGTGGCGATGTTTCCGTACTGCGGATCATCGTCCCGCGTGTTGAAATACGCTCGACCACGTAGCGCGGTTGAAGTCCGACCTCGTTCTCGTGTGCAGATGCCCGACGTTTGATGAGGATGCCCCCTATGGATATCGACTCCCTTTCGGTTTATGTCGGTCCGAACGTTCACGCGAGAGAGGCCGTGATCCGGCTCAAGCTGGACGTCAAGCCGAGCTATGCCGAATCCCTCAAGCACCTGGGGGCGGGCGTGATCGACAGATTGTCAGCGGTGCTGCCGGGCCTTGCGCGCGAACAGTCCGAGTGGCTTACCGCATTACGCGACGGCGAGGCACTGTCGGTCGGCGATCTGGTCGGGAAGCTCGCTTTGGCGCTTCAGCATGCCGCCGGCATTGACGGCACGCTCGCGTGGTCGGGGCCGACAGGTCATCCAGACGTCGTCGAGGTGTTCTACAGCTACGGCAACGAGGACATCGGTATCGAGGCCGGCGAAGTCGCCTGCGACATGCTCGCGGCCATCGCCCGACACGCTCAGGATGCCGAGGAGGGGTCTCCCGATCTCGACAAGGACGTCGATGATTTCCTGGACTACGCCGAACGGCGTTCCCTGGGGCCCTCTGCCATGGAATTGGTGCGTGCGGCCCAGGCCCGCGACATTCCGGTATACCGACTCAACGACGCCAGCCTGATCCAGGTCGGCCAGGGCAAGTACCAGCAGCGGATCGAGGCGGCGCTGACGTCGAAGACCTCGCATATCGCCGTCGAAATCGCTTCGGACAAGAATCTCGCCAACAGCCTCCTTGCCGACCTCGGTCTGCCCGTGCCGAAACAGCGGCTGGTCTACAGCGTGGAAGAGGCGATCGGGGCGGCCGACCGCATCGGCTATCCCGTGGTCATCAAGCCGCTGGACGGCAATCATGGCCGGGGCGTCACCGTCGACATCACCTCCGAGGACAGCGTCGCCGCCGCCTTCGAGACCGCTGATGCCGAAGGATCGGCAGTGGTGGTCGAGACCATGCTGCGCGGCGACGACCACCGGCTGCTGGTGGTCAATGGCCAGCTCGTCGCCGCCGCGCGCCGGGTGCCGGGGCATGTGAAGGGCGACGGACGCCACACCATCGCCGAGCTGGTGGACATCGTCAATCAGGACCCACGCCGTGGCGTCGGGCATGAGAACGTGCTGACCCGGCTCGAACTCGATGATCAGGCCAAGGACTTGCTCGCGGAAAACGACTACACCGCACAGACGGTCCCCGCCGAGGGCGAAGAGGTGTATCTGCGAAAGACCGCGAACATCTCGACGGGCGGCACGGCGGTGGATGTCACCGACACGATCCATCCCGACAACAAGCTGATGGCCGAGCGGGCGATCCGGGCGATCGGGCTCGATGTCGGCGCCGTGGATTTCCTGACCACCGACATCACCAAGAGCTATCGCGAGACCGGCGGCGGCATTTGCGAGATCAACGCGGGACCTGGCCTGCGCATGCATATCGCGCCGTCCGAGGGCACGCCCCGCGACGTGGGCGGGGCGATCATGGACATGCTCTTCCCGCCCGGAACCCAGGCCCGCGTTCCCATCGCCGCACTGACCGGGACGAACGGCAAGACCACCTGTTCGCGCATGCTGGCGCACATCCTGAAGATGGCGGGTCATGTCGTGGGGCAGACCTCGACCGATGCCGTGGTGATCGACGGCAACGTGACCGTCAAGGGCGACATGACCGGGCCACTGTCGGCCAACATGGTGCTGCGCGATCCCTCGGTCGACATCGCGGTCCTGGAGACGGCACGCGGCGGCATCGTCCGCTCCGGCCTGGGCTACAACTTCTGCGATGTGGGCGCGGTGCTCAACGTTTCGTCGGACCATCTGGGCCTCGGTGGCGTCGACACACTGGACGGCCTTGCGCGGGTGAAACGCGTTGTCGCGGAGGTCACCCGCGGAACGGTGGTGCTGAACGCCGATGACGAGCAGACGCTGAAGATGGCGGCCTTCTCGCCCGCCAAGCAGGTCATGTATGTGACGCGCAATCCGGAGCATGAACTGGTGCGCGAACATATCCGACTCGGCAAACCCGCGGTCGTTCTTGAACTCGGGCTCAACGGCGATCAGATCGTGATCTACGACAACGGCAGGCAGATGCCGCTGATGTGGACCCATCTCATCCCGGCGACGCTGGAGGGCAAGGCGCTGCACAACGTCGAGAACGCCATGTTCGCCGCCGGCATGGCCTACGCGCTCGGCAAGACACTGGATCAGGTCCGCACCGGATTACGCACCTTCGACAACAGTTTCTTCCAGAGCCCCGGCCGGATGAATGTCTTCGATGAACACGGATTCCGGGTGATCCTCGACTACGGGCACAACGAGGCTGCGGTGGGGGCCATGGTCGAGGTGGTTGACCGGCTCAAGCCGCGCGGACGCCGGATCGTCGGCGTGGGCTGCCCGGGCGACCGGCGCGACGAGGATGTGGCGGCGATCGCGGCTAAGGTCGCCGGCCACTTCGACACCTATATCTGCCACCGCGACGACAATCTGCGCGATCGCGGGCCCGACGAAATCCCGAAGCTGATGCGGGCCGCCCTGATCGCCGAGGGTGTCGCGCCCGACGCGATCACCATCATCGAGGAGGAGAACAAGGCCCTCGACGCGGCGTTGTCGCAGGCGCAACCCGACGATCTGGTGTTGTTCTTCTGCGAGGCGATCACCCGAGGTTGGAAGCAGATCGTGCACTTCAAACCGAAGTTCACCGCGCCCGGTCCGGAGCCCGTCGCAAAGCGTCTGGCAGCATCCGCATTCGACGTTCCGGATGGCTTCGTCCTCACGTCGGATGATCGCGGCGTGCTGATCGTTCCGGCGAATGACAGGGAGACATGACATCCAGACGTGGCAGATTCCCATGCGCTCATCGTCGGGAGCACCGCCCGACCCCGGCCCACCGTCGGGTGCGACACCCGAACTTGGCCATCATCGGCGGCCGGTTGGAGGACGACAACGCCGCAATTTATGACGAGATGCGCCGTCTGGCGGGCGGAAGGATCGTCGTCTTCGCGACGGCGTCGTCAGTGCCCGACGAGGTGGGTGCCGAAACCGTCGGCGTGTTTCGCGCCTACGGCTTCGATGCCGTCCTGGCCGGGGTCCACGGCCCCGGGGCGGGCCAGGCCGCGCAGGACCCGGCCGTCGCCGCTCTGGTCGAGGACTATGGCAGCGTCTATTTCACCGGCGGCGACCAGGCCCTGATCACCGGGGCGCTGGCGCCGTTCGGCAGGGAAAGCCGGGTGCTGAAAGCGATCCGCAAAGCGCAGCGCAAAGGTTCGCTGGTCGCCGGGTCGAGCGCCGGGGCCGCCATCATGTCCGAGGTGATGTTCTCCGGCGGCACGTCGCTGGAGGCCGCGACCTACGGCGTGGTCGGTGACGCCGACCAGCCGGGAATGCTTCTCGCACCCGGATTGGGCTTCTTTCCCTGGGGCATCGTCGACCAGCATTTCATCAAGCGCGGCCGGTTCGGCCGGATGGTCGTCGGCATGCAGGCATCCGGCACGAAGCGCGGCTTCGGCATTGACGAAAACACTGCATTGTTCGTCGAGGGCAAGGTTGCCCGGGTAATCGGTGAATACGGGGTCTTCGTCTTCGATCTCCAGCAGGCGAGAGTAGACCGCGACAACAAACTGATCGAGAACATCGTCTTCAGCTATGCCGACAACGGCGACAGCTGTGACCTGGAAACCGGCGAGGTTCTGCCCGGTCCGGGCAAGCGGCCGGTGACCCTGCGCGACATCACCTACAACGCCCCCGCCCGGTCGCTCCGCAACGTCTTCGGCGCCTACACGCTCTACGATCTCGTGGCGCGGCTGGTGCTGGGCGACCCCGAGGACTACCCGGCGGATCGCGCCCGTGCGATAGAGCCCAGGGCGGGTTGCGCCACCAGCGTCGAGATCTCCCGCGAGGGTGGCCGTGCGGTCGCCTACATTCCTGGCGCCGGGCGTGATTTCCGGATGACGGCGGTGGATTTTCGGGCCAGCATGCAGACCCGCCAGCTCAATGCCGCGCAACTGGCGGAGACCCGGCGGGCGGCGCTGTCCCGCGACTACGGTGTCAAGCCGGGATTCCAGGCGCGAACGATGATGTTGGGCTCGGCGCCGCTCGACCGCACCAGCCCACTGCTTGCCGAACTGGCGGCGCGGTGCGAGGGGCCGGTGGGTGTGCTTGCCGCGGCCTCCTCCGAGCCGCGCGCGGCTGCGCGTGACTACATCGACGCCTTGCGCAGCCACGGCGTCGAGGCCATCGATCTCGGCGTCACCATCGACAATGTCGACCGCCTGATGCGCGACGAAGCGCTGATCGAGCAGATCGCCGCCCTGCGGACCATCGTCCTGACCGGGGGTAACCAGATCCGGCTGGTGGAATGCTTGCTCTACCGCGGCGAGATCACACCGCTGCTGATGGCCATTGCGCGGGCGCGGGCGGCCGGCGCGATGATCGTCGGGGTCGGCGGCGCGGCCTCGGCACTGTCCGGCTTCATGATCGGCGGCGGCACGTCCTACGAGGCGCTGCGCTTCGGCATTGCCTCGGATATGGGACGGCGCGGATTGGTGATCCAGGAGGGGCTGGGATTGTTCGGCGCCGCCATCGTCGACCAAAAGCTGTCGTCGTCGCGCCGGCTCGGTCGACTTGCCGTCGCCTGCGCCGAGGAAGGGGTACGGTTCGGGCTCGGCCTACTGGAAGACAGCGGCGTCATCGCCAATCACGACAACAGCCAACTCACCGCGATCGGCGCGCACGGCGCCGTCCTGGTCGAGATCGACACGCTCAAAACCGAGCTTGCCGGAGACGATTTCATCGCGCCCGACACCAGGCTGTGCCTCGCCGGTCCGGGGGACGTCATCGATATGGCGGCCGGGACCGTCACCCGACTCGCGCCGGCCACCAATTCCGCGGTCGTTCTGGACACGTTGGTCGCCGAACTGATCGAGGACTGCATCGGAGATGCCGGGCCGGTGACCGCGCCTGGTGTCACACACGAAGCACATATCGCCCTGCTCTACAGCTCTGATGGGGATGGCACCGGCCATCTCGATATCGAAAGCATCCGTGATCGGCACGGATGATCCTGAAAGGACGCACAGTTATGTATTTCGACGGGACCACCCTGATCACCCTGCTTTCCGATGCGGAGAACACGGCGGCAATCGCACCGGCAATCGCCGCCGATGTCCGTGCTCAAACCTCACCGTTCGCGGTCATCGAAGCCGCCATGGAGCTACCGGACCTGGGCGAGGCCGGCGTGACGGCCTTTCTCGACGAGCACGGGATCGAACTGCGTGACATGCCCCCCAGCAACCATCTGGTCGAAGGAGCCCTGGCAGCGGAGGGCAAGCTGAAGGCTCGTCTGCATACCGCCTGCGCGGCCTACTACGAGACGGAGATGTTCGTGTTCCCGACCGGTGGGACGGAGGCTCCCGAGACGGAGACGCCCCCGTCGGAGGCTCCCGAGACGGACGCTGCCCAGTCAGACGCTCCCCAGACTGAGGCCCAGTCAGACGCTCCGCAAGCCGAGTGAGACAGGCCGACTAGACCCGTGCTGCGCGAACACCACGATCTGCCGGGCTCACCACATCGCCTGACCGTGCTGCGCTTCGGTGCGGCCGGGACGGGGGCGGGTAAGAAGGCCTATCTGCAGGCTGGACTGCATGCCGACGAGTTCCCCGGCATGCTGGTCTTGCGAATTCTGGCCGGGCATCTGGCCGAAGCGGAAGCTCACGGCGGCGTCCACGGTGAAATCCTGCTGGTGCCGCAGGCAAACCCGATCGGCCTGGCGCAGACCGAAACCAGCTTCGTGTCCGGTCGGATCGAAACCGGCACCGGAGAAAACTTCAACCGGAACTATGCCGATCTGTCGGACCTCGGAAGCCTGTCGCTGGGGCCGGACGCGGCAGCGAACGTTGAAACGATCCGGGCCGCGATGTCCGCTCGGCTTGCGGCGATGCAGCCGGATGGCGCACTGGCTCATCTGCGCCACAGGTTGCTGACGCTCGCCCATGACGCCGACCTCGTGCTCGATCTGCACGCCGACAACGAGGCCGAGCCGCACATGTATGTCGGCCCGGCGCTATGGCCGGCGGCCGAAGACATCGCCTCGGCGATCGATGCGCGGGCGGTGCTGCTGTCAGAGTTGTCGGGCGGCTCCCCCTTCGATGAGGCCTGCGCCGGTCCATGGTGGTCGCTTGCCGCGAACCATCCCGGCCTGCCCATTCCGCCGGCCTGCCTCGCCGCGACGCTGGAAATGGGCAGCAATGACGATGTCATTCCCGAACGCGCAGCTGAGCAAGCCACCGCACTGCTGCGCATGTTGCAGGGACGCGGGTTTGTCGACGGGTCGGGCGGGCACCCCCGCTTGTCCTGCCGCGCCACGGCGCTGACGGCGATGGCGCAAGTGCGCTCGCCGGTCGCAGGGCTCGTCGTCTATGACCGTCGGCTGGGCGATCGGGTCCGCAAGGGCGATCTCGTCGCCACGGTGATCGATCCGCTCGGCGACGAGACGGAATTGCGGGCCGAGACCGACGGGCGGCTCTTTGCTCGCCATAGCCAGCCTTATGCCTGGCCGGGACGGGTGATCGGCAAGATCGCCGGAGAGATTCCGCTGGAGAGCAGAACGGGCAATTTGCTTTCGGATTGATACACGGTGCCGTCGCACCGGTGGGCGACGCCGTCAGACGCGGGGTGCCAGGGTAACCTCGTCCTCCGTGGGGGAGCCTCACACGCTGAGAGAAAGTTCGCTTACGTGTCGTACCGATTTCACATCCTCGCGGTTCCACATGCCGTTTCTGTGCCGGAGTACTCGTCGTGCGCTTTCACGCAGAAGGTCGTGAAACTGGGCAAGATGCTGACGTCCCGCGGCCACACCGTCATCCACTATGGCCACGAGGACTCCACCGTCGAGTGCACCGAGAACGTCGGTATCACCAACGACGAAGACCTGGCGATCAGCTACCCCGGCCACGACTGGCGCACCCAGGGCTGGCCCACCTACAGCTTCGGCGACCACGCCTACCGGAAATTCTTCAGCCGGGCCATCGAGGAGATCGGCAAGCGCAAGCAACCGGGGGATTTCCTGCTCTGTACCTTCGGCGCCAACCACCAGCCGGTCGCCGAGGCGCACTCCGACATGATCATCGTCGAACCCGGCATCGGCTACCCGCACGGCGGATTCGCGCGCTTCCGAGTCTTCGAGTCCTACTCGACGCTGCACGTCTACCGCGGCATGGACAACGTCGCCAGCGGCGCCAATGACATGTGGTACGACGCGGTGATCCCCAACTACTTCGATCTCGACGATTTCGACTACTGCGCCGAGAAGGACGACTACTTCCTGTTCCTCGGCCGGGTGAACTCCGGCAAGGGCATTCACATCGCCCTGCAGGTCGTTCGCGATATTGGGGGCAAGCTGCTCATCGCCGGTGCGGGCGGGCTGACCGGCCACGAGATAGACACCGACCCGTCGGAGTTCGCAACGCTTCTCGGCGCCGTCGGGCCGGCCGAGCGCCGCAAGCTCCTGTCCAAGGCGAAGGCGGTGCTGACGCCGTCGACATTTCTTGAGCCGTTCTGCGGTGTTCAGATCGAGGCGATGCTGTCGGGCACGCCGGTGATCAGCACCGACTGGGGCGCGTTCGCCGAGTACAACCTGCACGGCATCACCGGGTACCGTTGCCGCACCTTCGAACAGTTCATCTGGGCGGCCAACAACATCGGCAACATCGACCCGGTGAACTGCCGGACCTGGGCCGAGCGCAATTTCTCCCTCGACCGGGTCGCCGACATGTACGAGGAGTACTTCGACTCGGTGTCGCACATTTTCAATGGCAAGGGCTGGTACGAGCCCAACCCTGGCCGCACCGAACTGAACTGGCTCAACAAGTACCCACCGGAGCACTGGGGCGGATCGGCGCAAGGCGATCCCGCGCTACACGTCTGAACCGGACGGCATCGAGCGCATCCCTCGGCTCACCGGGGTTCCGCGGTGACCTGCTTTCGGTACTCTCAGGCAGTGCCCCCACGCGAGGGAGTGCCATCGACGGGGGGTCGGTCATGCATTCTGAATCCCAATGGCGGTATCGCGCGTACCGCAAAGGGCTGCGTCTGGTGAAGTACAAGGCGGACTCCCCCGCGTATGAGCAGTACGGGCCTTACGGGCTAGTCGACCTGTCCACCCGGACCGTCATCGCCACCAACCTGGACGCCGCGGCGGTCGAACGTGAACTGTTCGAACAGGACCTGACAACCTCCCCGTGATCCCGGGCGTGGCAGGCAGGTAACCGCGCCTGCGGCGGCAACAATGAGTCCGTGCTTCGGCGCCACCGCAAACCCGAGTTCCGGCCCGATATCGAGGGTCTGCGTGCGGTCGCGGTCATGGCTGTCGTCGCCTTCCACACCGGAGCCGTCACCGGCGGATTCGTCGGCGTGGACGTCTTCTTCGTGATTTCCGGGTTCCTCATCACCCGACTGCTCTGGGCCGAACTCGGCCAGACCGGCCGAGTCGACCTGGTCCGGTTCTACGCCGCCCGCGCCCGGCGCCTGCTGCCCGCGGCGGGTGTCGTCCTGGTCGCGACCGCGCTCGCCGCAGCCGCCATCCTCCCTGCCCTGCAGGCCCGGGACGTGCTCGACGACGGCCTGGCCAGTGCGCTCTACGTCGGCAACTACCGGTTTGCGATCACCGGCACCGACTACCTCGCACACGCCTCTCCCTCCTCCCCCTCCCCGTTCCAGCACTACTGGTCGCTGGGAGTGGAGGAACAGTTCTACCTGATCTGGCCCGCGGTGCTGTTGGGCGCTGCCGCGCTGCTGGGCCGCAGCCGGGGCGCCGCGGTCGCCACGTTGACCGTGCTGGGCGCGGGCTCCCTATGGCTCGCACTCTCCTGGACCTCAACCCGGCCGCCCTGGGCGTTCTTCTCACTTCCCACCCGGGCCTGGGAACTGGCCGCGGGAGCCTTGATCGCACTGACCGCCACGGCATGGCGCCGGCTGCCGCCCGGCCTCGCCGCCGTGGCCGGCTTCGGCGGACTGGGCCTGATCGGCTGGTCATGCCTGCGCTTCAACCCGCAGACCCCCTACCCGGGCACTGCGGCACTGGTTCCCGTCGCCGGTGCGGTCCTGGTAGTGGCCGCCGGATGTTCGGCACCCCGGCGAGCGGCGGGGCGCTGGCTGTCGGCGCCGGTGATGCGGGCGCTGGGCCGGCTGTCCTATTCGTGGTATCTGTGGCACTGGCCGATCCTGGTGCTGGCCCCGGCGGCACTGGGCCATCCGCTGGGCTGGGCCGGCCGCCTGGCTGCGGTCGCCGCGTCGCTGGCGCTGGCGATGCTCACGCTGCGCTACGTCGAACGTCCGGTGCGCTACGCGGTGGGCTTGCGGCGATCGTCGGGCCGGAGCCTGGCGCTGGGCAGTGCGATCACCGCTGCGGCCGTCAGCGCCGCCCTGCTGCTGCCGATGCTGGTGCCCGCCCGGGTCGGCCCAGGCGCACCGGCCACTGCCGCCTTCGTCCAGCCCGCCGAACGGTCCCGACTGGTGGCTGCCGACCCGGTTACCGTTGCCGCCGCGCCACTGCGCACCGCGGTTGCGGCCTCGGCGGATCGCCGCCAAGTGCCCGCCGACCTGTCGCCGCCCCTGGACGGCGCGGCGGCCGACAAACCGGACGTGTTCTACAACGGCTGCGTCCGAGCCTGGCTCGAGGTGGGTGTCCCGACCTGCGAGTCCGGAGACACCTCGTCGCCGACGACGGTGGCCCTGGTCGGCGACTCCCATGCCGCGATGTGGGAGCCTGCCTTGGAACCCGTTGCGCGGGCACAGAACTGGCGGCTGAGCACGATGGCAAAGGTGACCTGCCCGCTGCAGGATCTACCGATCCGCAGCCCCTATCTGGGACGCGACTACACCGAGTGCGTGCAGTGGCGCGGGGAGGTGCTGCAGCGCCTGGCGGCCGATCGCCCCCAGTTGGTGCTGCTCGGCATGTCGCGGCGCTACGGATCGGACTTCGGGTTCACCAGCTACAGCCGGCCCTGGCTGGATGCACTGACCGCACTGGTCTCCGAGCTGCGGGAAATCACCGGCGCGCGGGTGCTGGTGCTCGGACCCGTGCCCGACCCGCACTCGGTCGTGCCGGTTTGTGTGTCCGGCGAGTTGGACGAGGCCAACGCCTGCGCACCGCCGCGCGCCGAGGCGATCAACGCGGACGGGATCGCCGCCGAGGCGGCCGCCACCCGACGCGGCGGCGGGCAGTACGCCGATATGACGGACCTGTTCTGCGCCACGGCGATCTGCCCGGTGATCATCGGCAGCGATCTGGTGTTCCGGGACGACAACCACGTAACGACGACCTACGCCCGCCGCCTGCAGCCGGTCTTGGGCGCCCTCGCCCAGCGGTCGCTGTCGCCGCGCAGCTAGACATCTACGCTGCTCAACTATGACCGATTCTGTGCCGTCTGATCTGGTCCGCTACGAGGTACGTGAGCGGGTGGCCGTCATCACCGTCAACGACCCCGACCGCCGTAACGCGGTGACCGACGCGATGTCCGGGCTTCTGCGCGACGCGGTCGCGCGCGCAGAGGAAGATCCTGGGGTCCATGCGGTCGTGGTGACCGGCGCCGGCAAGGCCTTCTGCGCGGGTGCCGACCTGTCCGCGTTGGGGGCGGCGGCCCGGGACGGGCTGGAACGCATCTACGCCGGATTCATGGCGGTCAGCCGGTGCACGCTGCCGACCATCGCGGCGGTCAACGGGGCCGCCGTAGGGGCGGGGTTGAATCTCGCCCTGGCCGCTGATGTTCGCATCGCGGGGCCGGCGGCGGTGTTCGATCCGCGCTTCCAGAAGCTCGGCATCCATCCCGGCGGTGGCGCCACCTGGATGTTGCAGCGCGCGGTGGGCCCACAGGTGGCTCGCGCCGCACTGCTGTTCGGGATGCGGTTCGACGCCGAGCAGGCCGTGCAGCACGGACTGGCATTACAGGTGGCCGAGGATCCACTCGCCGCCGCGCTGTCGCTGGCTGCCGGTCCCGCGGCCGCACCGCGGGAGGTGGTGCTGGCGACCAAGGCCTCGATGCGAGCGACCGCAATTCCAGGATTCCTCGACACCGATCTCCACATGGCCGCCAAGGACATCGAGTTGGGCCCGCAGGCCGCCTCGATCGAATCGCCCGAGTTCAAAGCCCGACTGGCGGCCGCGCAGCGGCCATCCCGGGCATAGAGTCGAACTGTGAGCCACCGCACACGTTATGCCCGATACGTCGGACGGGTCGGGGCGTTGGCATTCGCGCTCGGCGCCGGGGTGGTCATCGCGCACAGCCCAGAGGCCGGGGCCGACACCGGAAGCGCCGAGCAGGCGGCCACGTCCACCCGTAACACGGCCACATCCGCTCGCCACCCGGCGACCGCACCCAGGACCAGGGCTGCCGACACCCACAGACGGGCGGTCACCCCCGTCGCTGCCGTACAGCCCACCCTCACCGAAGTTAGGCCGGCCCGGGCCGCGGCACCGGGCAGCACCCTGTTCGCGCGCCGACCGACGCTGGCCTACAACGCCGCCCAGAACACCCAGTCCCCCGCCGGCGTAATCACCGGCACTCTCAACCCGGCCCAACCTGACGGGTACGCCCTGACCTACACGGTGGATCGCCCGCCGGCCAGGGGTTCGGTCGTGGTCACACCGAACGGAACCTTCGACTACACCCCGGACAGCGACTTCGCGACCCTCGGCGGCACCGACACCTTCACCGTCACCGCCGACGACCGCCCGGGCAACCCGTGGCACCTGCACGGCCTGCAGTCGCTGTTCGCCCCCAACGGGGGCCACACCGCCGCCACATCGGTGCCGGTACTGGTGAACCCGGGGGCACCGCTGCCGACCAGCGTGCTGGCCACCACCGACCAACTCAATGCCGAGAGACTGGCGACCGAACTCTCCGGATCCCCGATCGTGCAACTGGCCGGACTGTTCCTCAAGGTGGGCTGGGTTCTGGCCGCGCGCAACAACTTCGCCCTCGTGGGTGGACCGGATCAGGCAAATTTGGCCCGCCTCGACCGGGCCGTCACCGAGTACGCCAACCAGGCAGCCCTGGAGGTACAGCTTCTCGACTCGATGAGCCCGAAGGTGATTCAACAGGTCGCACCGCCGCACGACTGGTATCTGCAGCCATTCGCCGGATCCCGGATCTGGTACGACAACCCCGACACCATCTATCGGTTCATCGGCGTCAACAGTGCGTCGTCGTATGTGATCACCGGCCGGTTCGACGGATCGCTGCCGGCGGACACGAACTTCAGCGTGCTCACCGGGCTGAGCGGAACCACCGCGGCCAACATCAACGGACGCGAACTGGAGATCAACCCCGACGGCACCTTCACCATCACCGCCAGTTCGGCCCCTGCTCAGCCCGGGCAGACGAACCACCTTCAGTTGGTGCCCGGTACCACCTTGATCACCACTCGAAATACGTTGACGGACTGGAACTCCCAGGAACCGATGAGCCTGTCGGTGCTGCGGGTCAACGGTCCGCCGCCGAGCCTGTTCGCCCAGATCGGCGGCTTCGCGATCCCGGGCATCGGCCCGCTGGTGGCGGGCAGCCCGCTGCTGACGTCGCTGGTGTCGATCATCCCGCCGCTGCCGTCGGTCCGGCTGCTGCAACAGGTCGAGACGGCCGTCATCATGCTGCTGCTGGGAATCAGCGGGGAGAATCAGTACATGTCGGTGGCCACCACCGACGCCAAGACCGGGCAGTTGCGCTTACCGAACACGCTCTCCCAGCCGGACCGCAATGCCTCGTTCCTGTCCACCCAACTGCAGAGCGCCGGATACTTCCAACTCGACGACGACGAGGCACTGGTCGTGACGATCGACCCGCGCAACGCCCGGTACTTCAACGTGCCGATCACCGATGACTGGACGATCACCGGCAACTACTGGGACGAGCAGACCAGCCTCAACATCGACCAGGCGGTGGCCAACCCGGACGGCACGTACACATTCGTCATCTCGCCCACCGATGCCGCCGTGTGGAACTGGATTTCGACCGGCGGACTCAACCAGGGGACCATCTCGATCCGGTTCCAGGACATCGACTGGACCGTCGAGGACACCCCGACCGTCGCCACCCGGGCGGTCCCGTTGACCGAACTCGCCACGGTGCTACCGGAGACCACGCTGTACGTCACCGAGGCACAGCGAGCTGAACAGATCTCCCAACGCCAATTGGGCTATGCCCGGCGTTGGGCTCCCTACCCCCAGGCCTGAACAACTCAGAAGCCCAACTCCCGCGCGATCAGCATCAGTTGCACTTCTGTTGTGCCCTCGCCGATTTCCAGGATCTTACTGTCCCGGTAATGCCGGGCCACCGTGTATTCGTTCATGAAGCCGTAGCCGCCGTGGATCTGGGTGGCGTCCCGGGCGTTGTCCATCGCCGCCTCGCTGGCAACGAGTTTCGCGATCGCGGCCTGCTTCTTGAACGGCTTGCCCGAGAGCATCAATGCGGCGGCGTCGTAGTAGGCGGTGCGCGCAGCCTGCGCGCGTGCCTCCATCCGAGCGATCTTGAACTGGATGGCCTGATAGGCCCCGATCGGCTGGCCGAACGCCGCCCGTTCGCGGGCGTAGCGGACCGACTCGTCGACGCACCCCTGGGCCGCCCCGACGGCCAGCGCGGCGATGGCGATGCGGCCCTCGTCCAGGATCTGCAGGAAGTTCGCGTACCCGCGGCCACGTTCCCCGAGCAGGTTCTCCGCCGGCACCCGGACATCGTCGAAGCTCAGCGGGTGGGTGTCGGAGGCGTTCCAGCCCACCTTGTCGTAGGCCGGTTCCGCGGTGAAACCGGAGGTGGGTACCGGCACCATGATCGCCGAGATCTCGCGGCGGCCACCGGTGTTGCCGGTCACCGCGGTAACGGTGACCAGTCGGGTGATGTCGGTGCCGGAGTTGGTGATGAACTGCTTGGAGCCGTTGATGATCCAGTGTCCGTCATCGAGGCGGGCGGTGGTCTTGGTGGCACCGGCATCGGTACCGCCACCGGCCTCGGTCAGGCCGAAGGCGCCCAAGGCCTGGCCGCTGGCCAGCAGTGGCAGCCACTCCTGTTTCTGGGCTTCGGTACCGAACCGGTACACCGGCATTGCCCCGAGTGAGACACCGGCTTCCAGCGTGACAGCGACGCTCTGGTCGACCTTGCCCAGTTCCTCCAGTGCCAGGCACAGGGCGAAGTAGTCGCCGCCCATTCCGCCGTACTCCTCTGGGAACGGCAGGCCGAACAGCCCCATCTCCGCCATACCGGCGACGATCTCGTACGGGAAGCTATGGTCGGCGTCGTGTCGGGCCGCCACCGGGGCCACGACTTCGCGGGCGAAGTCGCGCACGGTCTTGGCCAACTGGGAGTACTCGTCGGGAAGCATTCCGGTGCTGAGGAAATCGGTCATGTACTCGGACTTTCTGTGTTGACGATTCGTGCCAGGGTTTGGCCCCGGGTGACCTGATCACCGACGGAGACGAGGAGTTGCACCGTCCCGGCGACCGGGGACCGCAGCGAATGCTCCATCTTCATCGCTTCCACGGCCACCACCACGGTGCCGGCATCGACCCACTGTCCGTCGGCCGAACCGATGGCGACCACCGAACCCGGCATCGGACTGATCAACTCCACATCGCCGCTGTGTTCATCGGTGGCGCGCACCGGAGCCTCGCGCACCTCCTCTACCAGCGCGGTGCCGTCGTCTCCGGCCAGCCAGATCTGCTGACCGGCCGATGCCACCGTGTAGGTCCGGCGGACACCGTCGACGGCGACCACCAGTGCAGGGCCGTCCAAATATGCTGTGAGAGAGCATCTTTGGCCGCCCTCAACGATCACGCCGGCCTGCTGCGGCGTTCCGGTGATGTGCACATGGGTGGTTCGTTGTCCGCACCGCAGCCGGATCCCGGTCGGGGCGTGCGCGCCGACCCGCCAGCCGGACGGCAGGTCCCACGCGTCCGCCGCACCGGATGGCCAGCGAAGCAGCCAGCGGTACGCCGCCGCGGCGATGATCGGGTCGTCGCCCGGCTCGCCGGGCTTGAAGTGCAGACGTTCCAGCAGGCCGGTATCCAGAAGGCCCGCAGCGACATCGGTATCGGCGAGCACGAACCTCAGGAAGTCGATGTTGGTGCCCACCCCGAGTACGGCGGTTCCCGCCAGTGCGCGGTCCAGCGCGCCCAGTGCCTCGGCGCGGTCTGCACCATGTGCGATGACCTTGGCGAGCATCGGGTCGTAATCGCTGCCGACGGTCATTCCGGCCCGCAGGCCGGAGTCGACCCGCACCCTGGCGCTGCGGCCCCCTCCCGACGGTGTGGCCGGTTCGATCACCGCCAGCACCGGGCCGCCGGTCGGCAGGAAGCCTTCGGACGGATCCTCGGCGTACACCCGGGCCTCCACGGCGTGCCCACTCATCGTGACCGACTCCTGGCCACACGGCAGCGGCTCCCCGGCGGCGATGCGGACCTGCCACTCCACCAGGTCCCAGCCGGTCACCATCTCGGTCACCGGATGCTCGACCTGCAACCGGGTGTTCATCTCCATGAAGAAGAACTCGTCGGGCCGGTCGGCGGAAACGATGAACTCGACGGTGCCGGCCCCGAGGTAGTCGACGCTGCGGGCGGTGTCGCAGGCCGCGGCACCGATCCTCGCCCGGGTTTCGGCATCCAGCAGTGGCGAGGGCGCCTCCTCAATCACCTTCTGGTGGCGCCGTTGCAGGCTGCACTCCCGCTCACCGAGGTGCAGAACCGAACCGTGACTGTCGACGAGCACCTGAACCTCGATGTGGCGGGGCCGCAGTACGAAACGCTCCAGAAAAAGGGTGTCGTCACCGAACGCCGCGGCGGCCTCGCGCCGCGCACCGGCCAGTGCGCCGGGCAGATCGGCGGGGTCGTCCACCCGTCGCATGCCCTTGCCGCCGCCGCCGGTGGAGGGCTTCACCAGCACCGGATACCCGATGTCACCCGCCGCGCCGATCAGGTCATCGTCGGTCAGGCCGGGTACGGCGACACCGGGCACCACCGGCACCCCGAACGCGGACACCGCCGACTTGGCGGCGATCTTGTCGCCCATGGTGGCGATCGCGGATACCGGCGGCCCGATGAATACCAGACCGGCGCGATTGAGAGCGGCGGCGAAATCGGCGTTCTCCGAAAGGAATCCGTACCCCGGGTGGACGGCCTGGGCGCCGGTGGCCAATGCCGCCCCGATCACCGCCTCGATGTCGAGGTAGCTCTGCCGGGCCGATGGCGGTCCGATACGCACCGCGACATCGGCCTCGGCAACGTGGCGGGCGTTGACGTCGGCGTCGCTGTAGACCGCGACGGACCGGATCCCCATCGCGCGGAGGGTGCGGATCACTCGCACGGCGATCTCGCCGCGGTTGGCCACTAGAACGGTGTCGAACATCGTCTGCCTCACATCCGGAACACGCCGTAGGAAACGGATTCCAGCGGAGCGTTACCCGCCGCTGAAAGCGCCAGGCCGAGAACGGTTCTGGTGTCAGCCGGGTCGATCACACCGTCGTCCCACAACCGGGCCGTCGCGTAGTAGGGGTTGCCCTGCTCCTCGTACTGGGCGCGGATCGGCGCCTTGAACGCCTCCGTCTCCTCAGGGGTCATGTCGGCGCGCACCGTGGCCAGCACCGAGGCGGCCTGTTCGCCGCCCATCACCGAGATTCGGGCGTTGGGCCACATCCACAGGAAGCGCGGCGAATACGCGCGGCCGCACATCGAGTAGTTTCCGGCGCCGTAGGACCCGCCGATGACGACGGTGAACTTCGGCACCCGTGCGCAGGCCACCGCGGTGACCATCTTCGCACCGTGCTTGGCGATCCCGCCGGCCTCATACTCGCGACCGACCATGAAGCCGGTGATGTTCTGCAGGAACACCAACGGGATGCTGCGCTTGTCGCACAACTGGATGAAATGCGCTCCCTTGAGGGCGGATTCGCCGAACAGCACTCCGTTGTTCGCAATGACTCCGACCGGGTGACCGTGAATCCGCGCGAACCCGGTGACCAGGGTCGCGCCGTATTCCTTTTTGAATTCGGCGAATTGACCGCCGTCAACCACCCGGGTGATCACTTCGTGCACGTCATAGGGCACCCGGGCATCGACCGGGACCACGTCGTACAACTCGCTCTGGTCGGCGATCGGATCCACCGGCGGCCGGACGTCCCACGGGGCGGGCGGCCGCGGTCCGAGGGTGGCGACGATATCGCGGACGATGCGCAACGCATCCCGGTCGTCGGCGGCGAGGTGGTCGACGACACCGGAGGTCTTGGCGTGCAGGTCTCCCCCGCCGAGGTCCTCGGCGGTGACGACCTCACCGGTGGCTGCTTTCACCAGTGGTGGACCGCCCAGGAAGATGGTGCCCTGGTTGCGGACGATGACGGTCTCGTCGCTCATCGCGGGGACGTAGGCACCGCCGGCCGTGCAAGACCCGAGCACCGCCGCGATCTGCGGGATGCCCGCAGCGCTCAGCCGGGCCTGGTTGTAGAAGATCCGGCCGAAATGATCGCGATCGGGGAACACCTCGTCCTGTCGGGGCAGGAAGGCCCCGCCGGAGTCGACCAGGTAGATGCACGGGAGCCGGTTCTGGGCGGCAATCTCCTGGGCGCGCAGGTGCTTCTTGACCGTCACCGGGTAGTAGGTGCCGCCCTTGACGGTGGGATCGTTCGCGACGATCACACATTCCCGACCCGACACCCGGCCGATACCCGTGATGATCCCCGCGGCCGGGCAGTCGCCCCCGTACAGGCCGTCGGCAGCAAGCGGGGCGATCTCCAGCAGCGGACTGCCAGGGTCGAGAAGCCCGTCGACCCGGTCGCGGGGCAACAGTTTGCCGCGCTCGACGTGACGGTCACGGGAGCGCTGCGACCCGCCGAGCGCCGCAGCGGCCAACTTCTCACGCAGCTGTGCGACGAGGTGCAGATGCGCCACGCGGTTGGCGGCGGCTGATGCCATCGAAGTCCCTTGGTTAATCACGACTAACTGATGTTAGGTTAGTGAAGATTAACTCAGTTCGTCCAGTGGGTGCCCCGGAGGTCCGGTATGACCGATTCGACGGCGCCGGTGCGGCGCGGTGCGCAACCGGCCGGACCACACCCCGGGCGGGAGAAGCAGAAGTCCGACCGCCGCGCCCAGTTGCTCACCGCCGCCGCCGCTCTGATGGCCGAGCGGGGCTACCTCGCGGTACGCCTGGAGGACATCGGCGCTGCCGCCGGTATCAGCGGACCAGCGATCTATCGGCACTTCCCCGGCAAGGAGGCGCTACTGGTGGAGTTGCTGGTCGGCATCAGCACCCGATTGCTGGACGGGGCTCGGGAGGTGGTGGCCGCCGAAAGCGTTGAAGCCTCTGAAGCACAGTCGGCCCTCGACAGGCTGATCGAGTTCCACCTCGACTTCGCCCTGACCGAGCCGGACCTGATCCGGATCCAGGATCGCGATCTGGCCAGCCTGCCGGTCGTCGCGCAACGGCAGGTTCGACGTGCGCAGCGCAGCTACGTCGAGACCTGGGTCGGGGTACTGACCCGGCTCCACGCCGACCTCGCCGAGGACGACGCCCGGGTAATGGCGCACGCCGTGTTCGGGCTGATGAACTCGACGGCGCACAGCATAAAGTCCGCCGGAGCCCGCTCGACCGAACACTCACGCGATGTCCTGCGAGCCATGACCCGGGCGGCGCTGGCGCCACCAGCACCAGATAATGAGCGGCGCCAGTACCAGTAACGTCGGCCACCCACCGGCCGCCCGGCCGACATCCCTAAACACCTCTCAGGGAACACCCCGTCTGCGCGGGTAGCCTGCTGGTCGTGAGGACGGCATGAGCGAACCGCGCCAGTGGTCGGACCCGACCGGGGCGTCGGGGTATCCGGCAAACACCGATCCCGCCTATTCGGGTCAGTATTGGGCTCCGGGCTACTCGGGCCAGAACTACGGCGGTCAGCAGTACGGCGGTCAGAACTACGGCGCACCGCTGACCCAGCCGACCCAGCAACTGCCCACCTACTGGCAGCCGGGCTACCAGGCCGGCCCGCCGCCGCCTCCACAGCCGCCGAAGTCGCCGCGCTGGCTCTGGATCGTCGCTGCCGCAGCGCTGCTGCTGGTCGCCGGACTTGTTCTTGCACTGGTCATCGTCAGTAATTCCTCGCGGGAGTCCACCACGGTGGCGCCGGCGAACCCGACTACCACCTCTTCCCGGACGACCACCCCGACCCAGGCGCCCACGACCACACGTGCCCCGCGGCCGACGGTCACCATCCTGCCGGGTCCGTCGACCACCCGCCCCGGCACCACCGAACCGACCACCCCGGGCAGCCCCGACCAGACCACGTCGCCCACCGAAACCGAGACCGTTGTCTACAGCGTCAGCGGCGAGGGCCGCGCCATCAACATCACCTATGTCGACACCGGCGGGATCATGCAGACCGAGTTCAACG
>Ga0116183_1001163_pt1 | contig 30306 bp, 30 predicted proteins | sample AD_UKC078_MetaG_FD_89753 | JGI IMG/M metagenome (GOLD analysis project Ga0116183, IMG submission 89753) | Active sludge microbial communities of municipal wastewater-treating anaerobic digesters from USA - AD_UKC078_MetaG | ecosystem: Engineered > Bioreactor > Anaerobic > Digestate | place: USA...
ACGTTCTCATAATGGGGCGTATCAGAAGGATCTTACAGTAACGACGATTGGTCTTTTAATGTCGCATAAGATGGGGTGATTTGAAATCACCTCATCTGGAGTATTAACTCTATTAATACAAAGATTCAACAGACATCACACAAGTCAATTCTCAGTTCCAAAAACTAGAATAGAAAAGCTCATAACTAATACATTATAGGAATTGAGACTCGATGTGGGTTTTACAAAATATTTGTATTCAGGTGATTACGTCATTTCTATTTCTTAAAATAGAGAACTGATATTGGAATTGATTCGTACATTGATAGAAATGAATTGTAAAGCAGATGGGGTACTTTCAAAGCACCCCATCTTATTCTGACCTCATACAAAAGGCATACTATCTCGACTTTCCTTTAGCTCTAACATACTTCGGTCGTACAAATTTTGCTGCAGCTAGCATACAACGAAAACGATAGTATTCTTCCTCTTCCCCAGGATTGCGCCCATCCCATCTGAGGTCTGAACTACTTCCACCTCCACCACCAACCGATGGTATGGGCTTACCTCCCATAAGAGCTTCTGCCACGGCAATAATGTCTTGACGCATTCCAGGATATGACATCATATTCAGAAAATTATAGAGTTCTGAACTTAACTTGTCGTTCAACTCGGTGAGACGAGAAATGGTCCCGTTGAGCTTTTCAATGACAGAACGTGACTTATTCAATTCATTATAGTCAACGAGTTGATTGGACCGAACCTCGTCGATAATTGTCTGCGCATCCTTATGGTAGGCATCCTCTACCTTTTTTATTTCTTCCTCAAATTCACTGCTGTCCCGTTAAGATTCCCGAAGCGATAATTGTTTATTATCGGACTGCATTGTTAGGTTAGTATTATAGCTAAATAAGTCACGAATAGATTCTTTCTCGAATAGAGTTAGACCTATTGTCTGAGAAAAGATGTAAAGATTTTCTTTTATATTGAGGCGTTTTTTAGCCATAGCAAGTAACAGGTAAGTACATATGGCAATCCATATTTGGCAGTATACTGCGTTACTTGTTGTTCCATAGAAAGCCTTAATGTGAAGGTGTTGTTTGATCCATTTAAAGAACAGCTCCACTTTCCATCTTTCCCGATACAACTCTGCGATTGTCAAAGCGGACAATTCAAAGTTATTGGTCAGAAAGTGATAAACATTGTTGGTTGCATAGTCTTCATAGACTACTAATCTGATATTATCAGGATATAGCTTGGAAGACTTTACGCCGGTTAGCCTGATAGATTGATCACTTATTAGACCTGCATCTTTGTCCACTTCAAAGTTATCTTCAACTTGATAAGCCATGTTGTCTTTAGCTCGGGTTACAAAGAAGGCTCTTTTTACATGGATAAGGTTGAATAATCTGTAAAAGTCAACATAGCCTTTATCCATCAAATAAAAGGCGGCAGGTTCTATCAGTAATGAATCCAGGGCGTTTACATCATGAACAGAACCATCTGTTAGATGAATAAATACTGGGATTGACCCTCTAAGGTCAAGTAATGTATGCATCTTAACAGCTCCTTTCTGATGATGAAATTTAGCCCATGGAAACAGACTTAAGCACAGGTTTATGGTACTGCTATCAAAAGCGTAAACCATGTTGTCTATATCTAGTCTGAAGTCGTTGTCTCTGAAATACAAGGAACGCGCCTTCTTGATAAGGATTTGAGCAAAGTCGGCATAAATACGCCAGTCTCTGTTTTCGTTAGCTTTTGCTAATGTATTTCTAGCTGCTGGAGTCTTCATTCCCGAATGATAAAGCTTAGAGGAAAAAGCGATAAGGTATGATTCGATGTCACGAAGACTTTCCCTGCCGGTAAGTTGAGCAAAGCTCATCACATTGAAGTGTTCACGGCAAGTGAAGTTTCTGACTCGATAATCTCCTTGATACCTGTCAATACATTTCTTTAGTTCGTATTCTGGTATAAATGACATAAGTTGTGCAAATACTGTTTTTCCTGTATTCATGGTTTGCGAATGGATTAATTCCCAACCGCAAAGCTATTATTTCAAATCGAAAAAAAAACCTCTGTAGGTACGATTAATAAAAGGATACAGAGATATCAGTCTGCCTTTAACGGGACAGCAATGTAGTGAAGCATATCCTTGATGTACATATTTCATCATTTTGCCATGTGGAATATGTATAACTTCTGAGTACCAATTCGCAAAGACTTTTGTTTGTCCGGGAAATAAAAAATCTAATCCGACTTCTTTATCTGCACCATATTTTTTATTGTTCTCAGATATATTAGCTTTCAAATCAACAAGATATAATTTATTATCCTCAATAAGCCAAGAACCTATATACCCTCTCCAACACGCCGTATGTGGAGCAATAAATCTTATATCATGCTTAATGAGATAAGAAGCTAATGGCTCTGTTGCAAGATAATATTCTTCACCATTATAAATTAATCGTTCTCTACATTGTGCTGTCATAATATATCTAATTATAAATGAAATTTCCACTAATTAGTATTTAACATAACTTTCTAAATACCATTAAGTTCAATGTTACATTTTAGGATTAATACTTTTCAAGTCGTCTAAATATCGCGCTATATTTGTTTGAAATGGTTGAAGTTGGTATAGTTAAAAAAGAATTTTGACTTTCTTTATCTTTACTTTCTATTTCCTTATATTTTGCGAGCAAAGTCTGTATATAAGATTCCTCTAAATCAACATTTAAATTATGCTGAGCAAAATCACGTAACATTTCATAATTGTATTTCAATTCAAATATTTCAATAAAATTCTTTTCGCCATTTGTATATAAAACAAATTGTCTATCGACAATTGCTCCAGAAGCAGTTCGATAACCGCAAGCATAGTATATTCTGTCACCGTGAAATTCTTCTTCCTCCAAATCTTTTATCATTTTTCGAATTTCAGGAACTGACTCACTATAATATATATAATCACAGATTTCGCGTTCTTCTTCTGTAATATATGACTCTTTGATTTTTTTAGCATATCCTTGAGGCTTTTCAAAATTCGATTCAAAGATGTTTGGAAATAACCATCCTGTAGTTTTAGTAAGAGGAACATAGCTATTTGCCAATATGGTTCTTCTTTGGCTTGCATACATATAAAGTTGGCGTTGAATTCTGTATATGTCAGATTTCCAACTGAAACTATCAATATGTTCCTTTACTACATTACGCTCAAAGAAACCATAAGAACCATCTACATTATTACTTATATAGTTCTTCATTTCTTTTGTAATAAAACTCTCACTTTCATTCTCATTACATGAAGAAAACAAAAGTAATCCAAACATAAATACTATATACTTAATCATAGTTCTTTCTTTATTCTATCTAACAATTTTTCTAAAACATCCCTATTATGCTTATTTTTCAAAGCTTCTGAATAAATTTCATTTGCAATAGCCAACTTATTAGGCTGGTAAGGTTCTATAAACATTTTAGGATTAGCTTTTGCTATAATTTCATTATATAAATACGATATATCAGGTTCTATATTAATTTTAGAACTTAAACCATTCGCTTTTGAGCGATATTTTGAAAAACGATATATTAGATATAACAAATAAACAAATAGTATAAAAAACAATGTCCAGAAACAAATTTTGACAACAAAGAAGTGCTCTGTATAATAAGTTTCTTTATCATTATTATAGTTTAGATGGTTAAATGTGACTTCATAAGTCAACAATGGATATGTATCATAATACACACGATAAAAACCATTATAAATCCAACTTATTCGATGCCCACATAACGGTTCGCCTTCTGGGTTAGGTGAGAGTTTTATATTTTCAAAATTTATATAATTATTGTCTTCAAAGTTTCGATAATGACCTTCTGTCTGCAAGTAGTAATAGCGATTGTAAAGACTTAAAATTTTATTAATTGTTTTCTTGTTATTTTGATTATAGCAATCCTTATAATCTTTATCTTCTTTTACAAGGTACTCCAGTGCACTAGTACAACTCTCATCCAAAGAAGGTCTCCAATCTCTCAAATTATATGAAGACTGTAAGTACCCTACAGCTACTGGTTTAAAAATAAACATCTGAAACTTATCTTTCTCTTGATATTTCAGCAAGAAGGCCCGCCAAGGCATATTCTTTACTGCATTCAATTCATATAACTCCCTAAAACACCCCGGCCTTAAACATTTGAACATTGTTGATGTTAGTAAAGGGAATCTGTCATAAGGGAATAGCCTTTCAACAGAACTATAAAAAGTTGCATCCTTTTCATTCCTATTATCAATAAACCGAACAGCATCCATATCCATAGGAACATAAGACGTACTGCCATACTCTTCTGAATACATCAAACGAGATTCTCCTGCCCAATATTCATTTAATTTATCATAGAACTCCTTTTGTAAAGTATTCTTTTTCTTTTCCACATAATTCTCTGACATCTGTAAAACATGCAAGTGTAAGAAATGGTAAGCTATAGGAAAGAATATTAACACTAAAATAGTAATAAAAATTTTCTTCATCTTTACAATTACATTTATTTACGAACTGATTTGGCTTTTACAACTTTACGATAAGAAACATTTTCGTTATCTTTAAATTGAATCATTCTATATTTATTTCCACCAACATAATAAGACCCTCCAGCACCATATGGTCCTTCATACGTAAATGTCACTTCAATATTATGATAGCAATTATTCATATAATCATTTCTTGGGCGAGTACTCTTTATAAACATCATCTTAAAATCTTCATACGAATATTCTACAAAATAGGCATCAGAACACGTTACGTTAAGTATTCTTTTCTCCCAACCAGCTTCATCAAAAAGAGGCTCCAATAATACTTCCATTACAGTTCCTTCAATACCACTAGAAGTATATCCTGCAATGGTTCTTAATAACTCTTCAAAAGCATCTGCAATGGCCTGCATTTTATCTGTCGTATCATAAAACAGTCTCACTTTATAATTATCCCATTTTGAAAGAACTTCATATTTGTTAGATTGTATTCCTTTATATATTGTATTCAATTTCTTCAGTTGGTTAAATACAATTATTGTGTTACTATGATTGTTAGGAAATTTTAAAAAAGATGCAGAAGCATCTAACAATAAATTATTTACCTTTTCCAATTCATTCAAACTTCTGTCATAATCATCTTGCGAGAACGAAGGAATAGTGCATATCAAACACACAAAAAATATAAGCAATTTCATCCTTTTCATTTTACAATTAAATTTATTCTACAATTAGAGTATTTAATTAAAGTATAGCCTTATAATATAATATGTTTAGATTACATATAACGTGAGTTCGGGATAATAAAGCATCTTTAAAAGTTGGTAATCACAGGATTATTTTGTATTTTTAAGTCTGACGAACAAATAATTACAAAATTAATAACAATGATTACCAAGGATAAAGTTACGGAAATTTTCTGTATTATTGATGAGTTTGATAAGAATTTTGATCTTGAATTGAAGAAAAATCTTCTTCCGGTCACTGATGGAAGGCAACATCGTAATCGAAAAGCTTCGCTGTCGGATAGTGAAATAATGACTATTCTTCTTCTTTTTCCATTTCGGGACTTATCGTAACTTCAAACACTATTACATCTATTGTATTTGTGGACACATGAAACCTGATTTCCCTAATGCTGTATCATATAACAGATTTGTAGAATTGGAACAACGCGTATTCTTCAAGCTTGTTTTCTTCCTCAAACTTTTTGCGTTCGGAAGATGTACGGGGATAAGTTTTGTTGATAGCACTATGATACCGGTATGCCACAATCTGAGACGTTATGCCAACAAAGTATTCAAAGGGGTGGCTGCCGATGGCAAAGGCACAATGGGATGGTGTCACGGATTCAAGCTTCATCTGCTGTGTAATGATAGAGGAGAAATTATAACATTCTGCCTTACAGGAGCGAATGTTGACGACAGGAATCCAAAAGTATGGAAAGTACTGGCCAAAGACTTGTATGGAAAGGTCTTTGCAGACAGAGGCTACATCTCTCCCAAACTGTTTGATTCCTTATTTGACGACGGTATTCAGCTGGTACATGGAATTAAGATGAACATGAAGAACAGGCTTATGTCCTTTTATGATAAAATGATGCTCAGAAAGAGGTATATCATTGAGACGATTAATGATCTGCTCAAAAACAAAGCACAACTCGTGCATTCTAGACATCGTTTGATAACGAATTTCCTAGTAAATCTGGTGGCTGTACTGGGTGCTTATTGTTTCTTTGAAAACAAACCGAATGCATTGCAAGGATACTATATTGAGGACTCAAAACAACTGTCCTTATTCTAAACTTATCCCGAACTCAGGTCTTCAATACTTAATGAGTATGCTTCTATAATAGGGCTTTCTGCAAAAAAGAGAACTGACTTGTTAGGAGAAATGGGGCAAGATGAGGAACTAGCAAAACTTATTCATTCTAATCCTGAATTAAATATAAGAAGGTGGTTTAATACAAGAAATCATGTGGATAAAAGCAACGTGGCTCGTACTGCTAAAGGTCGTATGGTACCTAATGGACAAGTATATGCTGGTAATGTTTATTATTTTGATCCTCATCTTAATTCTGGATTAAAGGCTCGTCTTAAAAAGGATGGAGCTATAAATCTTAAAAAATTTGGTTCTCTAACGTATGATGATCTTCTCAAGTTAGATAGATTATACCCCGAAGGAGTTCCTTTCACAAAAGAAGGTTATCCTGATTTCTCTAAGGTTGCTTTTAAAGATAAAAATGGGCAGACCCTTCGAATCGATATAAGTACTTTATCCGGAGATAGCAAAAAAGATATTAATACAGCTGAAACTATATTCCAAAAAATGGGACATTCATGGGAAAGTGGTTATACGTGGCATCACATAGAAAACAGCACTACTTTAATTCGTGTACCTTCTGCCGTACATCAACTCATTGATCACGCAGGAGGAATGAGTACTCTTGTTGCTGAACAAACAATTAAACAAGCTGCCTAAATATGAATAATATTTTTTTATTCCATTTGTTGGATAAAAATATCAATATGGAGTTGGAATTAAAAGAAAAAAGATACTTGTAATTGGTACTAATTTCTATTGTTCATTTATTAATGAAAGTAATTGGATCGTAACAGACGGGCGGTTGAGCTCTGAAGATAACCTGCTAACTGAAGGTCCAGTGTGCTTTTACGTCCGTCTGCTTGGGGAACAGAGGATGCGGGCTGCAGAATGGCGGCAATATCGAAGTCACTCAGGCGTAGAAGCGCATCGTAAGAAAGATCTGTTTGAGACACCAGATGCTTGTAGTTGTGGACAGTGCGCTTACTCATATGGAGCTCTGAACAAATGAGGTTCAGCGAATGCCCACAGTTGAGAAGTTGAAGCATGCGTTTTGGTTTTAACATCGTAATTTTATCATTTGCCATAATATTGCATTTTAAGTGTTTTTTAATGCAATATTAAGAGATCTATTAATGAGTAAATTACAAACGAAAAAGCGGTACCTATTTGACCGATACAAGTGGTATCCTTTGCCCGATATGATCAGAAGAAGAAAAGAAATATCCAAAAACAAGATTATCAGACCTTTCTCAAAGAGATTTTGATGCTTTTTTAGTTTGTACCAATGCACATTCCGTATCGAAATGGTATGGTTAAGATATGGGTCAGTCCGAAAACCGGTTGCGTTTCTTTCGGATTATGCACATAACCTTGATAACCTGAACAGGAAGAACGGTATATCTGAAACTCCTTTGAACTGACTTCTAAATGCCTTTACTTTAGCATTGAAGATTGCTTACGATAGTGTAGAATGCAACAGGTTATTTTACTCCATCAATACACAAAAAATGCGTGTTGATATTTTGTGTGTAAAATATTCAAATTCCACTCCTGTTGAATCGATTTCCGATTCAAATCATAGTTACTCTGATTTAAACTTATCCTTCTCATACTCTTCTTTCAGCATTGAATAATACAATCGATCAACATATTTACCATCAGTATAAAAGAAATCACGTAGTGTTCCTTCATACGTAAAATTACATTTTCTTATAACGCCCTGCGAAGCTATATTCCCTTCTTTGTGGCAGACTTGTACTTTGTGGAAATTGACATGGTTAAAACAAAAATTCAGGATGGCCTTTACCGCTTCTGTTGCATAGCCCTTACGATGAAACTTGCTTCCTAAAGCATATTCTATCTCACAAAAATGGTTTTTGTTGTCGATAAGAAAAATGGCAACTTGTCCGATGCATATACCGGACTCCTTTTCAATAATTGCCCAACGATAGTAATCTGGGTTTTTGTATGAGTTAATGTATTTATCTAATAGTGTTCTGACTTCTTCTTTTGTTACGTATACCGGTTCGCAGTACGAGGACTGAATTGTTGGATCGCTAATCCAGTAGGCCAGCATATCGTTATCGTCTGTGTACTGAAAGGGTCTTAGTGTAAGCCTCTCCGTATTGATAACTTTTGTTCCGCAGTGTTTTAGCGTATCATCCAAAGTATAATAGTTCGCTTTTGGGTCAAAAACAAAACCGTTACCGAGTAATGCTTTGCAAGAAGCTATGTTGTCACTATCCGGCTGAACTATGATCTTAGCATGTGGGTATTGTGTTTTTATGCGTTCAACCAGCAATCCGATTATTTGCTTGCCATAGCCTTTTCGCAGATAATCTTCTTCCCCGATAAAGTAGTCGATGCTGAATAATTCATGTGGCCGGTCTACAGTATACCAATCTTCCTTAGCGGCAAAACAGTCGTAATATTGTCCAAAACCAATAGGGCGGTTTTCTTCTTGTGCAATGAAATGGTTGAGAAAGCTAAAGCTGCCTTTTCTTTCTTTGATCTCATTTAGCCATTCATCGGCATCGTTATACCACTTCAACACGTGTTCTTTGTTTAACCAGCAGGTTAGTTGCCGGATGTGGTTATCTTGAACGGGAACTAATTTTAATTTTTTCATATCGATCTTGTTTTATTCTGAATATGAGCTGTTTACAAATGTAGTAATTTGATTTCACTTAAAGATCATTCCTTTCAATATACTTGTATGGTAAAATGTATTTTGTACCTTTACCTCATAATTAATCAGTTGATGGCTAACCAATGAATTCAGTTCAACTTTCTAGTAATCAAATTCAGAGAATAGAGTCTTTTCTACAGAGAAAAGGGATTGAGGTAACTAATATGGAGAGTTTTACTTTTATGACCCGATATGATTTGAATACGTCGATAAAGTGTAAACCTCAATTCCGAAATCTGGCCGGACCGGGAGTCTTTACTTTCAGGCTGAAGTCGGGTACCCTTCGTGCTTTTAAATTATATCCGTATCGTTTACGCTACAGCTACCTGATTCAGTATCTTATAGAAAAAAAGATTCCGTTTACAAACTATGTTCCTCAAGAAAAAAGGGATATGGATTTCTGTTACATAGAGTTTCCCGGTTTTTCTATGCGATTAGCGTATTTCACTGTATTGGCTTTAATTTTGACTTTCTCTTCTGTTTTTCTTCTCCTGAACCAACCGATTTCTGTATCGATATTTGGCGTTGTATATTTGTTGTTGGGTGTTTGCCTATTATACCATGGCGTATTGAAGCAACATTCGCTTATTTTTGATGCTCATAATCTCATTTTGCGTAATTATTTTCAAAAGAAAGTAATACCGTATCATGAGCTGAAGAAAGTGAACTTTGGTGGTAAAAAGTATTATAAAAATGTTCATCCGTTTTTCGTGGAGATACTTGATGTTCAAAACAACTATCATGTATTTTTTCTTGGTAACGTTAATAAGAAAAATATGATAAGTGCGGTTGAATGTCTCAAAGCGCATGGCATTGATGCTACTTCAGAAGCTATTATATAAACAAAAATTATCTGCTACTAACAAAACCTTGTGCACACCCGGGTGTACAACTATCATACACCCGGGTGTACGGAACTTGTACATGGGGGTGTACAAACTGTGTACATCCGGGTGGAGACGAAAATTGCTCACTTGCAAAATAAATCGCAGTAGCATGCTAACTAAAGATTCTATATATAAACAATAAGTGACTATAAACTTGTAAGAAATTAGTGCCAAAAAAGTTGGTGATACTTGGTGATACTTGGTGAGGCTTTTTTTTAGGCAAGTGTCACCCAGAATTGTCTGATTATCAGTTTGTTACAAGGTTGGTGATACTTGGTGATACTTTATTTCATACTTTTTATGAGACCTTGCGGAACAAAGCACTGCTATTCTTTAAAAGAAGTCAAACTTTTATTTTTAATATTAATTCATATTTACATAGTTTGCATATCATTTATTTTGTTCGTACCTTTATTCCGTTGAATTACAGAGGATAACATAACGTTGATTACATTAATATATATGCGTTTATCATGCATTTATTAAGACTTAGTTTTCGACGTTTACCCTAAATGTATCGACAAAAGGCTTAATTTGGCGGTTTTTATTGTTTTCAATAACAATCGATATATTCTCTCTTAAAGTTTGTTTTAGATGGATATTAGTTTCAGGTCTCGCAGTTGCGGGACCTGTTTTTTTATATCGGCTCCTCGTTATTACTTAAAAATAGTATCTTTGTGCTCCTATTTTTTATGTATATGAGTATCATACGTAAATTGAAGCATCCGTTTATCTGGCTTTCGCGTTTCCGTAATCGTTGTGGTTATGGAGTGCACTCGCCTTTTGCCTTTAACTTTATTACGAATGTAATTTATGAAAGGCTTCCTTATTATGCATACAGCACATTGCCCATGCAAGAAAGGGAGCTGGCTCGTCATAACAAAGGGAAAATGTTTTTCCGGGAGAGCCGAAAGGTGAGCCGGCTTTTGTTTCGATTGGTTAACATGGCTCAGCCCGATGTGATAGTGCATGTGGGGAGGCGGTCATCGGCTGCTGTGTATTTGCAAGCTGCCAAAACGACTGCTACTTATTTATATGCCGAATCGTTTTCGGAAGTTTCTTTGAATGATGGAATGCCTATTGATTTTTTGTTTGTCGATGCTGAGGCTGCTTTGCTTACTCCTCAGGTTCTTGACAATCTGCTGAGTCGCCATTCTTCTCAATCAATCTATGTTTTTTGGGGCATTGGTTATGGCAAGGAGATGAAGGCTTGCTGGAAAAAATTGCAGGATGATGAGCGGACGGGCATTACGTTTGATCTTTATGACCTGGGTATTGTTTTCTTTGATAAAAAGAAGATAAAACAACACTATACGGTCAACTTTTAGTAGGCGGCTGCTGTTAATCTTTTACTAATAAGCAATGATATGAAGAAAAGTTTAGTATATACGAAGACGGGTGACAAAGGACGTACCGGACTGATTGGGGGTACGCGGGTGTTGAAAACGGATGCACGGCTCGAGGCTTATGGCACGGTTGATGAGCTCAATGCTCATTTGGGGGTGCTCATTACTTATCTGACTGAAGAGGGTGATGCCGAATTTCTGCGCGTGGTGCAGGATAAGCTTTTTGGTGTGGGGTCTTATCTGGCAACGGATCAGGAGAAGACCGACTTGCATGCCGTAAGTATCATCAAGCCCGAGGATGTGGAAAAAATAGAACTGGCTATTGATGAAGCCGATAACGGATTGCCGGCTATTAATAATTTTGTACTTCCCGGTGGTGCCAGGGCTTCGGCTTTCTGCCATGTGTGCCGAACGGTTTGTCGCCGTGCCGAAAGGCGTATCTTGGCTTTGACGGATCATTTGACTATTGATCAGAATTTATTGGCTTATATCAACCGTCTGTCCGATTATCTTTTCGTTTTATCACGTAGGATTAATTTTCTGGAGAAAAAAGACGAAATATTTTGGAATAATCGTTGCAAATGAAGTATTTTATTATACTTTTGCCGAAAATATAAAAAAAGAGGAATAATATTCACATTTTAAATACTGTAAAACTATGTATTGGACGTTGGAATTAGCATCAAAATTGGAAGATGCACCTTGGCCTGCTACCAAGGATGAGCTTATCGATTATGCAATGCGGTCGGGAGCCCCTCTTGAAGTAATTGAAAACCTTCAGGAAATGGAGGATGAGGGTGAAATTTATGAAAGCATTGAAGATATTTGGCCCGATTATCCGAGTAAAGAAGATTTCTTTTTTAACGAAGAGGAGTACTAAAACTACAATAGATAGAAAGAATACGAAGCCTGGTGATTTGTTACCGGGCTTTTTTTGTGTTTGGCATTGTAAACAAAAGGGGCTCGCAGGGCGTTCCTTAAAAAGAATTTCTTACTTTTGCAGAAATATTAAACTTTATGACTTATGAAAAAATGGATTACTCTTTTTACTGTGACCGTTTGTTTGGCTATAGCTATGCCGGCTAAAGCGCAAATTAAGTTTGGTGTGAAAGGCGGTTTGAATTTGGCTTCGGCTTCACTTTCTGATGCATGGGATGCTAAAGGAAATGCAGATAATTATACCGGCTTTTTTATTGGACCAATGGTAGACATTACAATACCTATTATAGGATTAGGTGTTGATGGTGCTTTGATGTATTCTCAGAAGGGAGCGAAAATATCTTTTGATGATGATTTGGGTAGCACTACGTTCAAGCAGCAGGGTATTGAAATTCCTGTTAACCTGAAGTATTCTATCGGATTGGGCAGCTCGGCTAGTATTTATTTTGCGGCCGGTCCTAGTTTTTACTTTAATATGAAATCGGACGATGACTTGACTTTTGATACGATGAAAGGTTCACTAGATTATGATAAATCAGAAGTGTCACTAAACTTAGGTGCCGGTGTGAAGTTGCTCAGGCATCTTCAGTTGGGTGTTAACTACAACATGGGGTTAACTGATTCGGCAAAGGCAAAGATTGATAGTTCAAACTCTTCTGATATATGGAATGTCATTAATGGTGAATCTTATAAATCAAAAATGTGGCAGGTTTCTGTGGCTTACTTGTTCTAGAATTCTTAGAATTTACAGATATGCGAAGATAGAGGGGTTTAGGCTCCTCTATTTTTTTGCGCTGATGCTACGCTGCTTTACATAAGAACTTTTTTGTACCTTTGCTCTACGATGAAAAAATATGTAGATGTTATATTGCCTTTGCCACTGAACGGAACTTATACGTATGCCGTTCCCGATGACTTGTCTCTGTCTGTTGAGGCGGGCTGCCGGGTGGTGGTTCCTTTTGGGAGAAAGAAGTATTACACGGCAATTATCAGCAATGTGCATTATTGTCCGCCTTCGGAGTATGAAGTAAAGGAGTTGTTTGCTGTGCTGGATGATTCGCCTGTGTTGTTGCCTCTTCAATATCGGTTCTGGCAATGGCTTTCGGGATATTATTTGTGTCCCCTGGGTGATGTCTATAAGGCAGCCATGCCTTCGGGGCTGAAGCTGGAAAGTGAAACGATGGTGGAATATAACCCTGACTTTGAATCGTTGCAGCCTTTGTCGGCCAAGGAACAATTGGTTCTTGACTTGCTGTCTGCCGAACATGAGCAGTGCGTAAGCAAACTGGAGAAAGACAGCGGAATAAAAAATATACTGACCGTCATTAAATCTTTGCTCGACAAGGGGGCGCTTTTTGTAAAGGAGGAGTTACGCCGAAACTATAAACCGCGCACGGAGGTGCGGGTTCGCTTGTGCAGCGAAGTGGCTCACGAGGAGAAGTTACAAGCTCTGTTTACTGAGCTGGGAAGGGCGCCTAAGCAGTTGGCCTTGCTGATGAAATACCTTGAACTGTCTGCCTTTATGGGAACGGGAACGTTGAAAGAGGTTTCCAAGAAGGAGCTTTTAAAGCAAGCCGATGTTTCGGCCAATGTGTTCGCTGCATTGGTTGACAAGCGGTTGTTTGAGGTGTATGATTTTGAGGTGGGACGCTTAACAAATGCTTTGGTTAATGTGTTGCCTTTAAATCCGCTGAATGAGTTTCAGCGCAAAGGGTATGCCGAGGTGGTGGAGTCTTTCAAACAAAAGAATGTTTGTTTGCTGCACGGGGTTACGTCAAGCGGTAAAACGGAAATTTACATTCACTTAATTGCCGATGCACTGGCGCAGGGAAAGCAGGTGTTGTACTTGCTTCCCGAAATAGCGTTGACTACTCAGATCACAGAACGCTTGCAGCGTGTGTTTGGCTCCAAACTGGGTGTGTATCATTCTAAATTTCCCGATGCCGAGCGGGTGGAGATTTGGCAGAAGCAGTTGAGCAATGAGCCGTATGATGTGATTCTGGGTGTGCGCTCGTCGGTCTTTTTGCCGTTCAGCAGGTTGGGACTGGTCATTGTCGACGAGGAGCATGAAAATACGTATAAACAGCAGGATCCGGCTCCGCGTTATCATGCACGCAACGCAGCCATTGTATTGGCTTCTATGTATGGTGCCAAAACGCTGCTGGGCACGGCAACGCCGTCTATCGAGAGTTATTTCAATGCGCAGACGGGTAAGTATGGTTTGGTGGAGATCAAAGAGAGGTTTCAGGAGATTCAGCTTCCCGAAATTGTGCCGGTTGACATCAAGGAGTTGTACCGGAAGAAGCGAATGACAGGGCCGTTTTCTCCGCTTTTGCTCAAGGAGATTACCGATGCGCTGCAACGGGATGAACAGGTTATTTTGTTTCAAAACCGACGCGGATTTGCTCCGATGATTGAGTGCCGCACGTGCGGATGGGTACCCAAATGCAAGAATTGTGATGTGAGTTTAACGTATCACAAGGGGATGAATCAGCTGACTTGTCACTATTGCGGATACACGTATCAAGTGCCCACGGTTTGTCCGGCATGCGGGGGTGTGGAGTTGTTGCACAGGGGTTTTGGCACGGAGAAAATTGAGGATGACATCAAGTTGTTGTTCCCCGATGTTGCTGTAGCGAGAATGGATTTGGACACTACACGCACGCGAACGGCTTATGAAAAGATTATTGCTGATTTTACGGAAGGAAGAACGCGCATTCTTATTGGTACGCAGATGGTGTCTAAAGGTCTCGACTTTGACCGGGTGAGTGTGGTGGGAATACTCAATGCGGACACGATGTTGAATTATCCTGATTTTCGTTCTTACGAACGGGCTTTTCAGTTAATGGCGCAGGTGGCGGGCCGGGCTGGGAGAAAGCATAAAAGGGGAAAGGTTGTTTTGCAGACGAAGAGCATGGATCATGAGGTGATTGCTCAGGTCATTGATAACCGGTACGAGGAGATGGCGCAAGGGCAGTTGGTCGAGAGGCAGATGTTTCAGTATCCTCCTTTCTTTAGGCTTATTTATGTGTATATGAAACACAAAAACAGTGAGTTGCTCGATAAGATGGCGGATGAGATGGCAGGTAAGTTAAAAACGGTTTTGGGTACCAGGGTACTTGGTCCGGATAAACCGCCGGTGGCAAGGATACAGACTTTGTACATCAAGAAGCTGGTGGTGAAGATTGAGAATGATGTTTCCATGAATAAGGTACGGGAGATTTTGTATGATGCGCGACTGGCGATGTTGCAAAATGAACTTTTTAAATCGGCTATCATTTATTATGATGTGGATCCGATGTAATATAGTAGATGTGTATGAAAAAAAAGATATTGTTTGTTTGCTTGGGTAATATTTGCCGCTCTCCGGCAGCAGAGGGGGTGATGCGTCACTTAATTGAAGAGAGGGGGCTGAATGATTTGTTCGAGATTGATTCGGCCGGTATATTGAGTTATCATCAGGGGGAATTGCCCGATTCCCGAATGCGTGCGCATGCCGCTCGCCGGGGATATAACCTGATACATCGGTCTCGCCCGGTGAAAACGGACGACTTTGAGGTGTTCGATCTTATCATCGGCATGGATGATCGCAACATTGATGATTTGCGTGAACGGGCTCCTTCTCTGGAGGCTTGTGACAAGATACACCGAATGACCGACTTCTGCACTCGTATGCAGGCCGATCATGTTCCCGATCCGTATTATGGCGGTGCGCAGGGTTTTGAGTATGTGCTCGACATACTGGAGGATGCTTGCGACGGCTTACTTACTTCTTTAACTCCGGATAACTGATGCGGGTGTGGTAGATGGTTTTGAGCTTTTCTTTGAACACTCCTTTGATGATGGCTATGTCTTTGAATGTAATGGGACATTCTTTGAAATAGCCTTCTTCTACCTGCGAATCGATTATCTTTTCAACCAGGTTGCCAATGCTTTCTTCGGTGTACTCGGGCAGACTGCGTGAAGCGGCTTCTACTCCGTCGGCCATCATCAGGATGGCGGTTTCACGGGTGAAGGGGTTGGGACCGGGGTAGGTGAAGAGTTCTTCATCGGGTTCTTGGTCGGGATGTTCGTTTTTCCATGAAATGTAGAAGAACTTGGTTTTTCCTTTGCCATGGTGGGTGGTGATGAAGTCTTTAATGACTTTGGGCAGGTTGTGTTTCTCGGCCAGCTTAACGCCATCGGTTACGTGGCTGATTACAATTTGTGCACTCTGTTCGTAACTGAGTTTTTCGTGCGGGTTGATGCCGCCCGATTGGTTCTCGGTAAAGAAAACGGGGTTCTCCATCTTTCCGATATCGTGGTAGAGGGCTCCGGTACGTACCAACTGGCTTTTGGCACCGATGCGTATGGCTGCTTCTGCCGCAAGATTGGCTACTTGCAGTGAATGTTGGAAGGTTCCCGGTACTGTTTCGGACAGTTGTCTGAGTAGGTTGTTGTTGATGTTTGAGAGTTCTACCAAGGTTACGTTGGAGGTAAAGCTGAATATCTTTTCGAGCAGGAACAACAAGGGGTAGGTGAACAGTAGCAATATGCCGTTGATCACGAAATAGATGTACATGCTGCGGTTTAACTTAGACAGGTCGTTCTCTGTTATCAGTTCGAACGAGAAGTAGAGTACGATGTAAGTTACGATAACTAGTATGGCTGTACGGAAGAGTTGTGAGCGTTGTGACAGTTCTCGCAGACTGTATATGGCTACCAACCCGGCTGTGAGTTGAAGCAGTATAAATTCGTGCGGATAACGAAGTGTAATGGAGCATGCCAGTATGGTGATAACGTGCGTAATGAAGGCTGTTCGTGAATCTAGAAATATACGCGTGATAATGGGCAGCATGGCATAGGGTATGATGTAGATGCTAAAGAGGTTGTTGCTGATCATAAGCGCCGTAACGATGCAATAGAACATGATGAGGGAGAACAATAAGGGCATACTGCCTTTTCGCTCATAATAGTCTTTGCGGAACAGTTCCATGTAGAGCATGAAACAAAGCATCAGGATTCCGATGAAGAGTATTTGTCCTCCCAGAATTAATTGCTTTTGTCCGATGGACTCACTTCGTTTGATGGATTCTTTTTTCAGTGATTCCAGAATGTTATATGTACGTTGATCTATGATTTCTCCGCGATCAATAATTTTCTGCCCGCTTTGTACCACTCCGTTTGCCCAGGAGTAGTTATCTAAAAGTTCTTTTTTGGCTGCCTCGGTTTTCTCACTGTCATAAGTCAGATTGGGCAGAACGTATTCGTTCAGAGAACCCCGACGAAGAATTTCTTTCTTATAATGAATGGTGTCGGCAGACAAAAGGTATTCGTAGGCTTCCTTTACGCTGTACACATTACCGGCCAGTTGTTGGTTGGCCAGTTTGTCTTCCACCACCATGATGAAGGTGACGCTGTCTTTTTTTATTTGACTGATGTCTTCCGTTGATGCGATACCTTTGGCATAGATTTCTTTCAATGTTTTTTCCAGGTGATGCAGGTATCCCACAGAGGGAACAATTTGATTGAGGTGTTTCTTGTAATTCTCTTTCAACTTTCTTACCGCGTCCTTCTCAACTGTTTTGTTTAAACGATAGTAGGGCTGGAAGGAAGCCAATAGGCTGTCTTGCTCTTTCTTCACTACGGCTTCGTCTTTGTAAATGGGGAAGTCGAAGGTTGCCATCAGTTGGCCGTATTTCCAAGGTTTATTAAGATCGAACTGATAACTGAACTTCCCTTCACGAGGAAGAAAATAGACAATAAGTGCTACTGTGCCTGCAAAGACAAGTACTTTATATAGTAAATCTCTGTATGAAAAGCTTTTCTTTATCTTCAAATAACTCATATTCGTTGAAATTTTTGCGAAAAGTACAAAAAAAAACATTAGTATCGGAAAAAAAGGCTTAATTTTGCCGCGATTTACCTATACAAAAGCAATTATGTCAGAAAGAAAAGTAAGAGTTCGTTTTGCTCCCAGCCCCACAGGGGCATTGCACATTGGTGGTGTGCGTACTGCATTGTATAATTATCTTTTTGCCCGTCAACAGGGTGGTGATTTGATTTTCCGTATAGAAGATACGGACTCAAACCGCTTTGTACCAGGGGCTGAAGAATACATTTTGGAATCATTTGCCTGGCTGGGAATTCAATTTGACGAAGGGGTAAGCTTTGGAGGAAATCACGGTCCGTATCGTCAGTCGGAGCGTCGGGATATATACAAGAAGTATGTACAAATCTTGTTGGATAACGGCAAAGCGTACATTGCTTTCGATACGCCCGAAGAACTCGAAGCTAAAAGAAATGAAGTGTCTAATTTCCAATATGACGCGTCTACACGTTTGTCAATGACAAATTCGCTGACTTTGTCGGCCGATCGCGTGCAGGAGCTCATTAGTGAAGGAAAACAATATGTTGTTCGTTTTAAGATTGAGCCGAACGAGGATGTATGTGTACACGATTTGATTCGTGGTGATGTGGTGATCAATTCTTCCATCCTTGATGATAAGGTGTTATACAAATCAGCGGATGAATTGCCTACTTATCACTTGGCTAATATTGTGGACGATCATTTGATGGAAGTGTCTCATGTGATTCGTGGTGAGGAATGGTTGCCGTCGGCTCCGTTGCATGTATTGTTATACCGTGCCTTCGGATGGGAAGATACCATGCCGGAGTTTGCGCATTTGCCGTTGTTGCTTAAACCGGAAGGAAATGGAAAGTTGAGCAAAAGAGACGGTGATCGTCTGGGCTTTCCGGTGTTCCCGCTGGAATGGAAAGATCCTAAAACGGGTGACGTATCTTCGGGATATCGGGAAGCAGGCTATCTGCCCGAAGCTTTAATCAATTTCTTGGCTTTGTTGGGATGGAATCCGGGCAACGATCAGGAACTAATGTCGATGCAGGAGCTGGTTGAGTTATTTGACCTTAACAGATGCAGCAAGGCGGGAGCTAAGTTCGATTATAAAAAGGGCATCTGGTTTAATCATCAATATATTCAGAAGAAGAGCAACGAGGATGTTGCCACGCTTTTCCTTCCTGTATTGAAAGCACACGGGGTTGAGGCTCCTTTTGAAAAAGTTGCAACGATTGTGGGAATGATGAAAGAGCGTGTGAGTTTTGTCAGTGAACTGTGGGATGTGTGCGATTTCTTTTTTGTGGCTCCGACAGAATATGACGAGAAAACGGTCAAAAAGCGTTGGAAAGAGGATTCGGCTAAATGTATGCTCGAACTGGCCGACGTGCTGGAAGCTATCGAGGATTTTAGCATCGAGGGACAGGAGAAGGTTGTTATGGACTGGATTGCTGCCAAAGGGTATCACACGGGAAACATTATGAATGCGTTCCGACTAACTTTAGTAGGAGAGGGCAAAGGTCCTCACATGTTTGATATATCTTGGGTTTTAGGCAAGGAAGAAACTCTTTCTCGTATGAAACGCGCTGTTGAAATTTTGAAATAAGATCTATGTTATATAATCTTGCAATTGGCATTTACGACCTGATTGTTCATATCATGGCTCCCTTTAGCCGGAAGCCTCGCAAAATGATGAAGGGACATTGGGTTGTTTATGAATTGCTTCGCCAACAAATAGAAAAGGATGCCCGTTATATCTGGTTTCATGCTGCTTCGTTAGGGGAGTTTGAGCAGGGACGGCCGCTAATTGAGAAAATCAGAGCAAAATATCCTGATTATAAGATATTGCTTACCTTTTTTTCGCCTTCGGGTTATGAGGTGCGTAAGAATTACAGGGGAGCGGATGTGGTTTGTTATCTGCCTTTTGATAAACCGCGTAACGTGAAGAAGTTCTTAGATATTTCAAATCCGGTAATGGCTTTTTTTATTAAGTATGAGTTCTGGAAGAATTATCTGGATGAACTCAATAAAAGAAGAATTCCGGTGTATAGTGTATCGTCTATTTTTCGTAAGGATCAGATTTTCTTTAAGTGGTATGGCGGTACTTACCGGAATGTGCTGAAGAATTTTGATTATTTGTTTGTGCAAAACGAAGCTTCTAGGCGTTTCTTGTCTAAGATCGGCATTAACAAGGTAACGGTTGTGGGTGATACTCGCTTTGACCGGGTTTTGCAGATTAGGGAGGAGGCAAAGGATTTACCTTTGGTTGAGAAGTTCAAAGGTGATTCGTTTACTCTAGTTGCTGGTAGTTCGTGGGGACCCGACGAGGATTTGTTTTTGGAGTATTTCAATACGCATCCTGAAATGAAACTGATCATTGCACCGCACGTTATTGATGAAAATCATCTGGTGGAGATTATTTCAAAACTTAAACGTCCTTATGTAAGATATACGAGAGCTGACGAACGGAATGTTCAGAAGGCCGACTGTTTGATCATTGATTGCTTTGGCTTATTGTCTTCTATATATAGGTATGGTGAAGTGGCTTACATTGGTGGTGGCTTTGGCGTTGGCATTCATAATACTCTGGAAGCTGCGGTTTATGGCATACCGGTTGTATTTGGACCGAAATACCATAAATTTATGGAGGCTAAGCAGTTGATAGAGGCGCAGGGGGCTTTTTCTATTAGTAACTATGAGGAGCTCGGTTCTTTATTTGATCGGTTTCTGACAGATGAACATTTTCACAGAGAAACCGGTTCTAATGCGGGTTTTTATGTAACAAACAATGCCGGAGCAACGGATAAGGTGTTGTCGATGATTAATTTCTAAAGATAGCTAAATACAGAATTAAATAGCCTCCAAGTTATGTGCTGAACTTGGAGGCTATTCTTTTTATTTGGCTGTGATCAGTTATTTGTACCAGTCCGAATACATTAAATAATTGTGGGCTATCTTTTCATTTAGCTCTTTGGCTTGTTCGGGGTCGACTTTCTTAATGAATTTGGCGGGCACGCCTCCCCAAATGCTTCCCGGTTCAATTACGGTGTTGCTGAGTACCAAGGAGCCGGCCGCTACTATGGCTCCTTCGCCAACAACAACATGGTCGAGAACGGTTGATCCCATACCAATTAGTGCGTAATCTTTGATCTTGGCTCCATGTATGGTTACGTTGTGTCCTACCGATACATAGTTGCCAATTTCAATCGTTGATTTTTGGTACAAGGTATGCAGTACACTTCCATCTTGAATGTTTACGCCATTTCCTATGCTGATTGAATTTACATCTCCTCTGATAACGGTGCTAAACCAGAAACTGCAATCTTTTCCGGTTTTTACATCTCCTATAATCACAGCGTTATCGGCCAGAAAACAATTCTCTCCAAATTCAGGGGTAAACCCTCTTACTGATTTTATTATTGCCATATCTTTAATTTTAAATCTCGTGAGTTTTATCTTTTAACCACAATACTTCTTTTTCATCGAGGTAGGGTGATAGGGTGGAATATACGGTTTGATGGTATTGGTTGAGCCATATTATCTCTTCTCTTGTAAGTAGTTCTTTGATAATTCCTTGGGTGCATATTGGGCACAAGGTGAGGGTTTCAAATTTTAAATAGGTTCCAAAAAGACCTTCAGCGTCTTCAACTACTAGCATTAAGTTTTCCGTGCGAATGCCGTGACTGTCCTTTTTATATACTCCGGGTTCATTTGACAGAATCATTCCAGGAAGTAGAACGACCGGGTTTTCATTCATTCTGATGCTTTGCGGACCTTCGTGTACACTTAGGAAGTGTCCTACGCCATGCCCAGTTCCGTGCAAAAAGTTCATGTTGTTTTGCCACAAAGGCATTCTGGCAAGTACATCGAGTTGCGCTCCTCTTGTTCCTGAGGGGAACTTGGCCAATGACAATGCAATATGTCCTTTGAGTACCAGGGTATAGTCTCTTTTTTGTTCATCGGTGAGTTCTCCTAGAGCAATCGTTCGGGTTATATCTGTGGTTCCATCAAAATACTGTGCTCCCGAATCAAGTAATAGAAATCCTTTGGATTGCAATAATGTGTCGCTCTCTTGGGTAGCCGAGTAGTGCACAATGGCGGCATTTTCTTTGTACCCGGCTATCGTATCAAAACTTCTGTCTATAAACAATTCTTGGCTGGCTCTGTATTCGTATAGCTTCTGATCAATGCTGACCTCTGTCTCTTTGCCCGTTGGAACAGCTTGTTCCAGCCAATGAAGAAACTTAACTAGTGCAATGCCATCTTTAATCATGGCGTGGTGTATGCCTTTGATCTCTTCCGTATTGCGAACAGCTTTCAACAATGCAATTGGACTTTCTTTCTCATTGGTTTGGCACGATGATGGCAAATGAGAATAAAGATTGTAGTTGGTTTTTGAAGGATCAAATTGTAAATTGTCAGCCTGAAGGGTGTTCAGGAAGTTGTGAATGGAGTCGTAATCATGTATATGAATCTGGCTCTCTATTAAATAATCATCCACTTCTTTCGATCTTTTGGCTGGGTCAATGAAAAGGTGGGCGCTTTGTGGTGTGATGATAAGGTTGCAAATGAACACAGGCGTGTGTTTTACATCGCTTCCTCGTAAATTTAATGTCCAGCATATCTCATCCAATGCGCTGGTTAACAAAGCATCCACCTCATTTCTCCTAAGCTCTTCTCGTATGAGTAGAAGCTTCTCGGAACAGCTTTTACCTGCATATTTCGTGGGGTAAATATAGGCTTTGTTGGTTGGCGCGCCCGGACGATCCTTCCATATTTCTTTAAATGGATCGTGGTTAGTTTGAAGCTTAATACCATACTTGCTCAGGGTTGTTTGCATGGATCTGACTGCATTCACTGAAAACAAGGAACCGTCTATGCCTGCTATTTCATTTGGTTGAAGTTCTCTGATAAGATACTCTGGTATAGTAGGTGTTGCAGGGAGCCCTTCTTTGTGCAATTCAATTCCGGAACCTTGGATCTGCTTTTCAGCTTGTATATAATACCTGGAGTCAGTCCATAAGCCTGCTTTATGGCTTGTTATGACAAGTATACCTGCAGATCCTGTAAAACCGGAAAGCCATTCGCGGCTTTTCCAATGAGGAGCTACATATTCACTTAAGTGAGGATCGCTACCTGGGATAATAAATGCTGCCAGATTCAGACGTTTCATCTGTTCCCTAAGTCTGGCTATTTTTTCTATTGTAATCATACTGCGTAATACTGTATAATTTAGGTAATTACATGTTTTGCAAAGATAATAATTTAATTAATCCCATATAATATATGGATTATAGACTGCCAATATTCTATCTATATACATAATATTCTGTTAGTTAGAAAGAAATATTTGCAGAAAGTTTTGTGAATAAGGAAAGTATGTGTAATTTTGCCCCGCAATTTAACAGCGAATTATAAACCATAACATTAATAATATTAAAATGATTGTAGTACCTGTAAAAGAAGGCGAAAACATTGAAAAAGCGCTGAAGAAATTTAAAAGAAAATTTGAGAAAACTGGAATAGTTAAAGAATTAAGAAGCAGACAGCAGTTTGATAAACCCTCTGTGGTTAAAAGACTTAAGAAAGAACATGCTGTTTACGTACAGAAACTTCAGCAGGTTGAAGATTAATATTTCAGATTTCCTTTTGAATTATTGATTTTCTTTCTTATATTCGTTGCGTAATTATAGATGCAATGATATGGAATTGATTAATCTTTTTCTTGACTACCTCAGACTGGAAAAATGTTACTCTGATAAGACGATTCAAAGTTATCAATGTGATATTCTTCAGTTTGGAGTTTTTGTCGAGAAAAAGGGGACTTCTTTTAGTCCTTGTTTAGTTGATTCTTTGCTGATCAGGGAATGGATTGTTGTTCTGATGGACAAAGGATATTCTGCTGCCTCTGTGAAAAGGAAGCTGAGTTCTTTGAGATCTTTTTATAAGTATCTTCTTCGTCTGAAGAAAATAGATCGAAATCCCCTTAGTGGTTTGAACTCTCCCAAATTGGAGAAAAAACTACCGGTGTTTCTGAAGCCAGTTGATGTGGACCGACTTTTAGATGAAGTGGATTTTGGTGACGGTTTTGCGGCTATGAGAGATCGTTTGATTATTGAGGTGTTTTATTGCACCGGAATCAGAAGGTCTGAATTGATAAATTTGAATCTGAGAGATGTTGATTTGGGTTTGTCTCTTCTTAAGGTGACCGGTAAGAGAAACAAGCAGCGTCTTGTTCCTTTTGCAGCAGAACTGAAAAAAGACATAGAAGATTATCTTTTAAAAAGAAGTCAGTTGGATGATTTGCAAACTGATGCTTTCTTTGTAACTGTCGATGGAAAGCGTATGTATGCTACGTTGGTCTATAATATAGTTAAAAGAGCTCTTTCTAAAGTGGTTTGCATGAAGAAAAGAAGTCCTCATGTCTTGCGGCATACTTTTGCAACTTCGATGCTAAATAATGAAGCAGAACTTAATGTTGTTAAAGAATTGCTTGGTCATGCAAGTTTGGCGGCGACTGAAGTTTACACGCATTCTACTTTTGAGGAACTAAAAAAGGTGTATAAACAGGCCCATCCGAGGTCATAAAAAAAGGAGGTTATTATGGAAGTAAGAATTCAATCAATTCATTTTGATGCTTCGGAGCAATTGCAGTCATTTATTCAGAGGAAGGCGTTGAAATTGGAACGGTTTCATGATGATATAAAAGTAGTTGAAGTCCAACTAAAGGTTGTTAAGCCTGAATCCGCAGAAAACAAAGAAGCTGGAATTAAAATGATAGTTCCTAATGGCGAGTTTTATGCAAGTAAAGTATGTGATTCTTTTGAACAATCTGTTGACGAAGCGCTTGAGGCTTTGGAGAAGCAATTGGTTAAGCACAAGGAAAAGCTTAGAAATAAATAAAAACTCCGCAAATGTTTTGCGATAAAGAAATAAATATCTAAATTTGCAGCCGTTTCGCTCGCAATAGAACGTAACGGTTGCTTTTTAGTGTATGCCTCTTTAGCTCAGTTGGCCAGAGCACGTGATTTGTAATCTCGGGGTCGTTGGTTCGAATCCGACAAGAGGCTCAAATGTAGGGCAAATACCAGAGTGGCCAAATGGGGCAGACTGTAAATCTGCTGGCTTACGCCTACGGTGGTTCGAATCCATCTTTGCCCACATTGCGATGAGTGTAATCTCTGGCAAGAATTGCGGAAGTAGCTCAGTTGATAGAGCATTAGCCTTCCAAGCTGAGGGTCGCGGGTTTGAGCCCCGTCTTCCGCTCTTATTTCTTGCTGTTATAGCTCAGTGGTAGAGCACTTCCTTGGTAAGGAAGAGGTCCCGGGTTCAAGTCCCGGTAACAGCTCAGTAAAATGTAAGTGCTGATTATTAATCAAATAAATAACAAGTAAAGCTATGGCTAAAGAGAAATTTGAACGTACCAAACCGCACGTTAACATTGGTACTATTGGTCACGTAGACCACGGTAAGACCACATTGACCGCTGCTATTACTACTGTATTGGCAAAAAAAGGTCTTTCAGAAGTTAAGTCTTTCGATCAGATCGATAACGCTCCTGAAGAAAAAGAAAGAGGTATTACTATTAATACTTCGCATGTTGAGTATCAAACAGCTAACCGTCACTACGCTCACGTAGACTGTCCGGGTCACGCTGACTACGTTAAGAACATGGTTACTGGTGCTGCTCAGATGGACGGTGCTATCATTGTAGTTGCTTCTACTGATGGTCCTATGCCTCAGACTCGTGAACACATCCTTTTGGCTCGTCAGGTAAACGTTCCTAAATTGGTCGTTTTCATGAACAAATGTGATATGGTTGATGATGAAGAAATGTTGGAACTTGTTGAAATGGAAATGAGAGAATTGCTTTCTTTCTATAATTTCGATGGTGACAATACTCCTGTTATCCGTGGCTCTGCACTTGGTGCATTGAATGGTGTTGAAAAATGGGAAGAGAAGATTATGGAGTTGATGGATGCTGTTGACACATGGATCCCACTTCCTCCTCGTGATGTTGATAAACCATTCTTGATGCCTGTTGAGGATGTATTCTCAATCACAGGTCGTGGAACAGTTGCTACTGGTCGTATCGAAGCTGGTATCGTTAAAGTAGGAGACGAAATTCAGATTATCGGTTTGGGATCAGAAAACAAAAAATCAGTTGTTACTGGTGTGGAAATGTTCCGTAAACTTCTTGATCAAGGTGAAGCTGGTGATAACGTTGGTCTTTTGCTTCGTGGCGTTGACAAAAACGAAATCAGACGTGGTATGGTAATGTGCCACCCGGGCAAGATTACTCCTCATACTTCTTTCAAAGCTGAGGTTTATATCTTGAAGAAAGAAGAAGGTGGACGTCACACTCCATTCCATAACAAATATCGTCCTCAATTCTACTTGCGTACTATGGACTGTACTGGCGAAATCACTTTGCCAGAAGGAACTGAAATGGTAATGCCAGGTGATAACGTAACTATCACTGTAGAATTGATCTATCCAGTTGCTCTTAACATCGGTTTGCGTTTCGCTATCCGCGAAGGTGGACGTACAGTTGGTGCAGGTCAGATTACTGAAATTCTGTAATTAATATATGGATCAGTTCTTGAGCTAATAAGCTCGAGGACTGATTTTTATCCACGGGAGTAGCTCAGTTGGTAGAGCACCGGTCTCCAAAACCGGGTGTCGGGAGTTCGAGCCTCTCCTCCCGTGCTAATATTTTTGAAATGAAAAAAGTAGTTGCTTATATTAAAGAGTCTTACGACGAACTTGTTCATAAAGTATCGTGGCCGACGTATTCTGAATTAACTAGCAGTGCAGTAGTTGTTTTATATGCTTCCCTACTTATTGCATTGGTAGTTTTTGCGATGGACTCCTGTTTCCAGACTTTAATGGAAAAACTTATTTACCCACATTAAAAATTAGAATTAAATGTCTGAGATTGAAAAGAAATGGTATGTATTACGTGCCATAAGCGGAAAAGAAGCTAAGGTTAAAGAGTATCTTGAAGCTGATATTAAAAACAGCGACCTTGGTGAGTATGTGTCTCAGGTATTGATTCCTACTGAAAAAGTATATCAGGTTCGTAATGGAAAAAAAATAGTGAAAGAAAGAAGCTATTTGCCTGGTTATGTTTTAGTGGAGGCTGCTTTGGTTGGTGAGGTTTCTCATCACTTAAGAAATACTCCTAATGTGATCGGTTTTTTAGGAGGGTCGGAGAAACCTGTCCCTTTGAGACAATCAGAAGTGAATCGTATACTTGGTACAGTTGATGAACTACAAGATTCAAATGAGGAATTAAATATTCCTTATGTTGTAGGGGAAACTGTAAAAGTAACTTTTGGACCTTTTAGCGGATTTAGTGGTATCATTGAGGAAGTTAATAGTGAAAAGAAGAAACTTAAGGTCATGGTTAAGATCTTTGGACGTAAAACTCCATTGGAATTAGGCTTTATGCAAGTTGAAAAAGAATAGTACAGGTGTTACGCTGTATTTGTTCTTAATTAATAAATATATAAATTCAATAAAGAAATGGCTAAAGAAGTTGCTGGACTAATCAAATTACAGATTAAAGGAGGCGCGGCAAATCCATCTCCCCCTGTTGGACCTGCTTTGGGTTCTAAGGGTATTAACATAATGGAATTTTGCAAGCAATTCAACGCCAGAACCCAAGATAAGGCAGGTAAGATTTTACCTGTTATTATCACTTACTACGCAGACAAGTCTTTTGATTTTGTAATCAAAACTCCTCCTGTAGCAATTCAATTACTTGAAGTTGCTAAAGTTAAGAGTGGTTCTGCTGAGCCTAATCGTAAAAAAGTTGCTGAATTAACTTGGGAACAGATTCGTACGATTGCTCAAGACAAAATGGTTGACTTGAATTGCTTTACCATTGAAGCGGCTATGAAGATGGTTGCTGGTACTGCTAGAAGTATGGGTATCGCAGTAAAAGGGGATTTCCCTAATAATAACTAATTAACTTCAATTCGAATGGGTAAACTTACAAAAAATCAAAAGTTGGCTGCAGAAAAAATTGAAGCAGGGAAAGCATATTCACTGAAAGAGGCTGCATCTTTGGTAAAAGAGATTACTTTTACTAAATTTGATGCATCTTTAGATATTGATGTGCGGTTAGGTGTTGATCCTCGCAAGGCAAACCAAATGGTGAGAGGTGTTGTTTCACTTCCTCATGGAACAGGTAAAGAAGTACGTGTTTTGGTATTGTGTACACCTGATGCTGAAGCTGCTGCAAAAGAAGCTGGTGCTGACTATGTTGGTCTTGATGAATATATTGAGAAGATCAAAGGAGGATGGACTGATATTGATGTTATCATTACTATGCCTTCTATTATGGGAAAAATTGGTGTTCTTGGTCGTGTTTTAGGACCTCGTGGCTTAATGCCAAATCCCAAAAGTGGTACTGTAACTATGGATGTTGCTAAAGCTGTTAAAGAAGTTAAGCAAGGTAAAATTGATTTTAAGGTTGATAAGAGCGGTATTGTTCATACTTCAATTGGAAAAGTTTCATTTGAAGTTGATAAGATCCGCGATAACGCCAAAGAATTTATTGCGACTTTAAATAAGCTTAAACCTACTGCAGCCAAAGGTACATATATTAAGAGTATTTATCTTTCAAGTACTATGAGTGCTGGAATTAAGATAGATCCGAAGTCAATTGAGGAAATCTAATTAATGGAGGAACAATGAGAAAGGAAGATAAAAATACAATTATTGAGCAGTTAACTGCTACTATTAGCGAGTATGGTCATTTCTATTTAGTTGATATGACTGCTATGAATGCTGCATCTACAAGTGCACTCAGAAGAGCTTGTTACAAAGCAGATATTAAGCTTGTTGTAGTAAAGAATACCTTGTTGCATAAAGCTCTTGAGTCTTTGGATTTGGATTATTCTCCATTGTACAACTCTTTAAAAGGTGCTACGTCTGTGATGTTTTGCAATACTGCAAACGCTCCGGCAAAGCTTTTAAAAGAGGTTGCTAAAGATGGAATACCTGGATTAAAGGCTGCTTATGCTGAAGAAGGTTTCTATATAGGTGCAGATCAATTAGATGCATTGATTAGTATCAAGAGCAAGAATGAAGTTATTGCAGACGTTATTGCTTTGTTGCAATCACCTGCGAAAAGCGTTATTTCCGCTCTTCAATCCGGTGGAAACACCATTCACGGGGTACTCAAAACTCTTGGTGATAGATAATTCAAAACAAAATCGTATTTAAACATTAAAATCATACAAAAATGGCAGATTTGAAAGCTTTTGCAGAACAATTAGTTAACTTGACAGTAAAGGAAGTTAATGAACTTGCAACTATCCTTAAAGAAGAATATGGTATTGAACCAGCTGCTGCAGCTGTTGCAGTTGCTGCTGGTCCAGCTGCTGCTGGTCCTGCCGTAGAAGAAAAGACTTCTTTTGACGTAGTATTAAAGAGCGCTGGTGCAGCTAAACTTCAAGTAGTTAAAGCTGTTAAAGAAACTTGTGGACTTGGTTTGAAAGAAGCTAAGGATATGGTTGACGGAGCTCCTAGCGTAGTTAAAGAGGGTTTGGCTAAAGACGAAGCAGAATCATTGAAGAAAGCATTGGAAGAAGCTGGAGCTGAGGTTGAACTTAAATAACATTTGCCTGTTTATCAGGTAGTTCGGTTAAGAATCCTTTACAAGAGGATTCTTAACCTTTTTGTGTATATATTTAAAATTAAGTTCTACAAATTCATTGACAGATGTCTTCAAATACAGTAAATCAACGAGTTAATTTTGCTTCCATAAAGAATCCTTTAGAATATCCGGATTTCTTAGAGGTGCAATTGAAGTCATTTAAAGACTTTTTACAGTTAGATACTCCTCCCGAAAAACGTAAGAATGAGGGATTATATAAGGTGTTTGCTGAGAATTTCCCTATAGCTGACACAAGGAATAACTTTGTTCTTGAGTTTTTGGATTACTATATTGATCCGCCGCGTTATACAATTGATGATTGTATAGAGCGAGGGCTTACATATAGCGTGCCACTAAAAGCTAAGCTTAAATTATACTGTACAGATCCTGATCATGAGGATTTTGATACTGTTATTCAAGATGTGTTTTTAGGTCCAATACCTTACATGACTGATAAAGCTACATTTGTTATAAATGGAGCTGAGCGTGTTGTTGTCTCTCAATTACATAGATCTCCTGGAGTGTTTTTCGGTCAAAGTGTGCATGCAAATGGTACCAAGCTATATTCAGCACGTATAATTCCTTTTAAAGGATCATGGATTGAATTCGC
>Ga0116183_1001170_pt1 | contig 30168 bp, 25 predicted proteins | sample AD_UKC078_MetaG_FD_89753 | JGI IMG/M metagenome (GOLD analysis project Ga0116183, IMG submission 89753) | Active sludge microbial communities of municipal wastewater-treating anaerobic digesters from USA - AD_UKC078_MetaG | ecosystem: Engineered > Bioreactor > Anaerobic > Digestate | place: USA...
GAAGAAATCACCTTTTATTTATGGAACAATAGTGAGTGAGCAGGCATTCACCGACAGGGAGAATGAGATCCGTAAGCTGAGGGATAACCTTACCGGAGGTGTAAACACGATGGTAATTTCTCCCAGGAGATGGGGCAAATCATCACTAGTTGAGAAAGTTGCAGATATGATCAGGGATAAATACCCTAAGACATCAGTTACAGTGATTGATCTGTTTACTGTAAATACTGAAGAGGAATTCCTTGAAAAATTTGCCGGCGAAGTGCTGAAAGCTTCTTCAACAAAATGGGAGGAATGGATAAAGAATTCAAAGAAGGTCTTCAAAAACCTTATCCCTAAAATCCAGATCAGTGTTGACCCAGTAACAAGCTTTAGCATAAGCTTTGACTGGGACGAAATAAAGAAACATCGTGATGAGATTCTTAATCTGCCACAAGTCGTGGCATCAGAGAAAAAGATTAACCTGATCATTTGTCTTGATGAGTTCCAGGTGATAGCTGGTTTCCCAACTTATGAGAGTTTTGAGAAGAGTCTGAGGGCAGTCTGGCAGCGGCAGAAAAATGTCACTTATTGTATCTACGGAAGCCAGAGGCATATGATGAAGGATATTTTTAATAATCCCTCAAAACCTTTTTACAGGTTTGGAGATATAATCATGCTGCAGAAGATTGAGCGCGATAAATGGATAAGTTTTATCTGCAATAATTTTACTGAAAGCGGGAAACTGATAGGTATCGAAGAGGCTGGAATGATAACGGATTTGATGCAGTGTCATTCCTGGTATGTGCAGCAGCTATCGCATTACACCTGGAACCTGGTAAAGAAAAAAGCAACCGCATCTGATGTTAAATCTGCCCTCGAAGAGCTTCTTAATGCAAATATGCCTCTGTATCAGAAAGAAATGGAGATACTGAGCATTACACAAATCAACCTCCTGAAAGCCGTGGCGAAAGGGGAGAGGCAGCTTACTTCGGCACGGGTCATGAATGAATACCGGCTGGGAACACCCAGGAATGTCTCAAAAAATAAGACAATACTTTTAAATAAAGACATAATAGGCGATACGGCAGCTTCCTATTATTTCATGGATCCTGCTTTTGAAATATGGTTCCGTAAGCAGTTCTTTTAATTAAGTCTTGCACGACTTCTTATTTACGCTACATTATACCCCTTATAATCCCGGTTCCCATTCCTGATCCTCCTTCTTCCTCAGGTTCCGGCGGCGTTTCCGGTTTGATGCCTACCCTGATCTTTTTAAAGGCGAAATTAAATGTGATGAAGTAGTTCATTCCGAAGCTTATTGCATTGCCGGTACTGCCATATCCCGGGATATATGCCGGCTTAAGATCTTTAGGTGCACTTGTGAATAGCAATTTTCTTAGACTGATGGACCAGCCGATGCTAAGGTTCTTAAGGAGCTCGGCCCTGAATCCCGGTGAGACCTCAAGATAATGTCCCCAGTCGGATTGTTCAGGCATTGAGACTATGTGTTTCCCCCAGTAATTCTTGTGGCTGAAAGAATCGACCTGCCAGGTAAAGCGGCTGAGGCCATACAGCAGTCCTACCCCAGCCCAGTATTTTCCACCTGATATTTCAGGTTTCAGGATGTTGAAGTCAACACCGGCTTTAAAGAAGATACCTTTGTTCCTGTATGAATAATTATACTGAGAATATTTGTAATTAGAATATCCTCCTGATGCATGAAGAGCCTTTTTATGATCTAAGTCGTACAAAAAATACGCTTCAGTGTTCAGTATATTCTTATTTGTGAAATAAATAACAGGACCGGAGACATCCATGCCAAAACTAACTTTCAGAGGTATTGTCACACTGTCCTGAGGAGCATCTGTATCCTGTCCGTGGACAGGCGTGTAACCCGAAAAGAGGACGACACTAATAATATATGCGCATATTCTCCTCATTCAGTGTTGTTATTGTCTTTTTGGTTAAAACTATCTTGTCAATTATGTTGTTTGTTGTGACCGGCTGTTCTATGGAAAAATAGTATGTATAACCGCATTCTTTCGATATAAAATGCACATGGGACGAATAGCTGAATGTCACAGTATCAGATACTCCGTTGATCTTGATGAGAAAAGTGCATGTTCCGGAGGCAGGGTCAAGAGGGAAAAGTATGCTGGTGACGTTCGATGTTTTCTTATAAATCGCTGAGTCTCTTTCGAGTCCGAAGAGGGAAACAGAATCGGGTGCAACAATCTTTTCTGATAATGATTGGTACATTGATGCTTTCACTTTGGCTTCCGTCTCTTCAAAACATGAACCCGGAGTGCATGAGTAGATAAATGCAGGTATTATAATTAAAAGCGCAGAGAATATTTTGACGAATTGTTTTCTCATTTCAATTTTACATCGCCCAAAAATAAGAAATTATCGGGGAGATTAGCAGGAAGGAGAGATATTATCTTTTTCCAGCTGATACGGTAATGTCATGTAAATTATTGATCTTAAGGCATTAAGCCCTTGCGGCATTGGGGCTTTACCGGGCTGTAACTACTTTCCAATGCAGTAGAGATATTTAGTCCCCCGTAAAAGAATCCTGTCCCGAACCAGTACAGGTGTAGCAACAAAATAATCTTCGAACTTCGTTTGATTCAGGATCTGGATTCCTGTTGGAGATATCCCGCAAACGTAAAATGCTCCTTCATCACTGCAAATGTAAAGTTTGTCACCCGCAAGTGTGGGAGAACTGTAGAACACACCTTTTCCCGTAGGCAATGCGGCTTGCCAGATTTCTTTCCCTGTCAGGATATCAAGACACCATATCGTACCATTGAAGCCGAGAATGTATACTTTCCCGTTGCTGATAACCGGTGTTGCAACATCTGTTCCAATACCTCTCACTTGCCACAAGAATTCCTTTTCAGTCATATTACCCTTACCGCCAGTTTTCATACCTGCCATGTATTGGCCTCTTCCGTATGGTACCAGAATGATGCCCTGAGAAATCACAGGTGAAGCAATTGTGCGCCACGCGGGTCTCCTGTCCGGATTAAATCCACCATATGACCATATAAGCTTACCTGATGCCGCATCATGTCCTGTCAGGTGATCAGCTCCCCATACAACAATAGTGGTACGATTCCCTTCTTTGGTTACCAGGGGAGTCGTATAGCTCTGAGCAGACTCTCTGCCACAGGTGTAGTTCCTGTCAACTTTCCAGGCAACTTTACCTGTAGCTTGTTTAAGCGCTATCAGGTAAGAACTGCCTTCATGCATAACAGCAATAACGACATTGTCATCCACGAGGACCGGGCTGGATCCAATATCCCAGAAATATGTGATCTCCCCGTAGTTATCCTGGAGGTTCGTTCTCCAGAGAACCTTACCGTTATAATCAAGTGCTGCCACCGTGCTGCTTTTAAAAAAGACAAACAATCGCTCACCGTCAGTTGCCACAGAGGGACAACTTCCGCTTCCCCTGACATTTCTGCCGGGAATTTGTTTGCCAAGCTTAACCTGCCAGAGCAGTTTCCCCGTCCAGTCGAAGCATAGTACACCATCCTCTCCCTCGTTGCCTTCCCCCACACCAGAAGTGAGTATGATACGGTCCTTACAGACGATTGGCGTTGATCCACCTTTACCTGGCATCTCAGCCTTCCAGAGGATATCGTCTGTTGCAGAAAATCTGACAGGGTAATTTCCCTGATCCGCAACTCCGCCGACACCTGGACCACGCCATTGAGGCCAGTTTTGTGCCAATACTGTCACTGTCATCAAGCTCAATAAAATGAACGTAGTTAAAATGTTCTTCGTGATATTATTCATTTCTTATGAGATTTGTTGTTAAGTAACTATCTGTCTTTCTGAGACCTGATCCGTTGGGAAACAAACCAGGTTCTGCTCATTTGTTAGCCGTATACTAAAATACTGAAATAAATCAGATTTCCCTTACATATTCTTCCGCTTTTTTAAGCGCATTGCCGATTCCGGCCGGATTCTTACCGCCGGCTGTTGCCAGGAAAGGCTGACCGCCACCGCCGCCATTGATCTCGCCGGAGATCTCTTTGATAAGATGTACGGCATCGAGGTTCTTTTCCTTTACAAGCTTATCACTGATCATGACAACGAGAATAGCCTTTCCGGCTGATTCGGAACCAAGGACCAGTATGCTGTCTTCAGATTTCTTTCTTATTTCAAATGCAATTGTCTTCAGTAGATCAGGATTGTCGGTTGCGATCCTGCCTGAAATGAACCTGATATCATTTATCATGACCGCCTTTTCTTCGAGTTCTTTCAGGGCATTCATCGCATCCCTGATTTCAAGTTTCTCTATTGTCTTTCTGAGATTACTGTTCTCTGAGATCAGCTTCTCAATACTCGCTTTAAGATCCTTCGGATTATTAAAAAGGGCAGCTATGTCTTCCGCTACGGATAGTTTTTCATTGATGTATTCCTCTGCTTTCTCTGCCGTTACAGCCTCGATTCTCCTTACTCCTGCTGCAATGGCTCCTTCTGAAACGATCTTTATTATTCCGATGTTGGCAGTTGAGTCGACATGCGTCCCTCCGCAGAGCTCTACTGAGTCGCCGAACTGTACCACTCTCACCTTTTCTCCGTACTTCTCGCCGAAAAGGGCTATGGCCCCCATTTCCTGAGCTTCTTTCATCGATATGCCATCAATAACCTTACTGTGATGGTTTTCCCTTACCAGTCTGTTCGCGATCATTTCTACTTTAAACAGCTCATCTTTTGTAGGTTTTCCGAAATGGCTGAAATCGAACCTGAGCCGGTCGGGAGTGACAAGCGATCCTTTCTGCTCAACATGCTTTCCGAGGACTGATCTTAACGCATAGTGGAGAAGGTGGGTAGCCGTATGATTATTCGCTGTCATTTTCCGCTTTTCAACATCAACAACGGCTTTGAAGCTCAGCTCAGGATTTGCAGGCAGCTTGTTCGAAATATGTACTATCAGGTTATTTTCTTTGATAGTATCGATGATTTCAATCCTCTCTTTTTCCGAGATTATCGATCCGCGATCGCCTATCTGGCCACCCGATTCGGCATAAAATGGTGTTTTATCAAAGACAAGCTGGCATATTTCCTTTCCTTTTGATTTCACTGTCCGGTACCTGGCTATCAACACTTCATCCTCCGTTTTTTCATATCCTGTGAAGACTGTGTTTCCGGTATCCTTAATGACTGTCCAGTCACCTGTATCCTGCGAAGCATCCTCTCTTGACCTTGATTTTTGTCTTTTCATCTCATCCTCGAAGCCATTGATATCCGTTTCCATGTCATGTTCCTTAAGTATCAGTTGAGTGAGGTCGAGGGGGAAACCATAAGTGTCGTACAGTTCGAAAGCCACTTTGCCCGGGAGTATCTTTTTGTTATCTTTATTCAGATCGTTGATAATGCTGCCGATCATCTTTAATCCTTTTCCCAGGGTTTTGAGGAAGGATACTTCTTCTTCCTTTATGATTTTAGCAATCTGTTCCTCTGATGCTTTCAGTTCAGGGTACTGATCTCCCATGAGTTTAACAAGCACCGGAAGCAGTTTGTAAATAAAAGGCTCTTCCATTTCAAGGTGATTATATCCGTACCTCACCGCCCGTCTCAGTATCCTTCTTATTACATATCCGGCCCTATTGTTTGAAGGCAACTGACCGTCGGCAATTGAAAAAGCAACTGCCCTCAGATGGTCGGCAATAACCCGTATTGCAATATCCCAGGAGGCTTTTACTCCGTATTGTTTTCCGCTTATCCTGGCTATTTCCTTAATTAGCGGTTGGAACAAGTCGGTATCGTAATTCGATTTCTTCCCCTGGATAACCATACAAAGTCTCTCGAATCCCATGCCGGTGTCGACATGTTTTGCAGGAAGCAGTTCGAGTGAGCCGTCAGCTTTGCGGTTATACTGTATGAAAACAAGGTTCCAGATCTCAACAACGAGCGGATGATCTTTATTTATAAGCTTATATCCCGGTAATTCGGATCTTTCCTTATCATCCCTTATGTCGACGTGTATTTCGGAGCAGGGGCCACAGGGACCGGTTTCTCCCATTTCCCAGAAGTTATCCTTTTTTGAACCGTCGAGAATGCGATTGGTCGGATCAGGAAAACACTTTTTCCAGCAGTCGAATGCCTCATCATCACGGGGAACATTATCCCCGGCATTGCCTTCAAAGACTGTAGCATAGAGCCTGTCGGCCGGTATTCCCAGTTCTGTTGTCAGGAATTCCCAGGCCCATTCGATTGCCTCCTTCTTGAAATAATCGCCGAATGACCAGTTTCCCAGCATCTCAAACATTGTATGATGGTAGGTGTCGCGACCTACTTCCTCCAGGTCATTATGCTTGCCGGAAACCCTGAGGCATTTCTGGGAATTGGCTACGCGTTTATATTCCGGAAGGTTGTTGCCAAGGAAAATATCCTTAAACTGATTCATCCCTGCATTAGTGAACATAAGTGTCGGATCATTCTTTATCACCATCGGCGCCGAAGTCACTATTTCATGTCCTTTAGATCTGAAAAATCTGAAAAATCTCTGTCTGAGTTCGTTTGAATTCATTATTAAAAAATCATCCTAATTAGTGTAAATATACCTTAAAAATTGGTTTGTAAAATTAAATTTTTTGGTTTAGATTTGCCGGTCACCGAATATAAAATTCGAAATTCCGAACTGAATAATGCGGACCCGAAAATATTTCCTTGATCTTAACGATGTGCAATTTAAGCAGATAAGACTTCCGTTGAGAAAGAAGCTTGGTCGCTTATCTGTCTGGTTTGCCATAACGGTTGTAGTATCTGCCTTCTATGTTTTTTTGTTTCATCAATTCTTCGGTTCGCCAAAGGAAAAAATGCTTGGCCGGCAGCTTGAGAATATGAAGCTTCAGTACAACCTGGCAGACAGGGAGCTGGATCAATTGGGAGATATAATTGAGGGTCTCAGGATGTCGGACGAAATACGTTACCGTCCCATTCTTGAAATGGACTCGGTTCCGAAGTCAATTCGTAATCCGGGCTTCGGAGGTATTGACAGATACCGGAGCCTGAACGGTTATATGCATTCTGATATCATGAAATCGACCCGTGAAAGGATAGATGCGATGAAGAATATGGTAAGTGTTCAGCAGTCATCTTTCGAAGCGATTGAGGAAAAAAGGGTTGAATGGAAGCGGATGTATGATTATCTGCCGATGATAAGTCCCGTTGATGTTTCAATAAGGCTCGGCGACGGCATAAAATTCAGGGAAGTTCACCCGGTTCTGGGAAAGCCTCAGTGGCACCACGGACAGGATTTCAGCGCTCCTTATGGCACTGAAGTATATGCCACGGGCAACGGAAAGGTTATAGCAGCCGGATGGAATACAGGAGGCTTTGGTAATTACGTTGTTATTGATCATGGATATGGATACCAGTCTACCTATGGTCACCTGAGCAGCATAAAGGTATCTTCAGGAATGAATGTGAGAAGAGGAGACCTTATCGGTTTAAGCGGAAGTTCAGGTATCTCATCGGGGCCTCACCTGCATTATCAGATTGATCTTTACGGGCATCATCAGAATCCTTTAAATTTCTTTAATGATGATCTTACGGAGGAAGAATATTTTGAGATGATCAGGATGCTTACCTCAAGCATGAAATTAAAATAATCGGTTTTTATTCTTTTCGAAGTGAATACATACCTTCAGGTAACTGTTTTGGTTTTTATTTATTGATTATCTTTACACCGTTATGCCAAAATCGAAATATAAGTTTAATCCCGAATCACTGAGCTTTGATAAGGTGAAGCTAGGTTTCGGGGCAGTGCTATTGCGGGGCTTAGCATATCTGGTAGGCTCCCTGATCATTGCAGTTGCTTACTATATGATCTTTGCCATTTTCTTTGATTCACCTAAAGAGAAGGCCTTGTTACGTGAAATAGATCAGCTTACCCTGCAGTATGACCTTATCCACAGGGAAATGAATGACCTTGATAAAGTCATTACTCACCTGCAGGAGACGGACGACAATTTATACAGGACCATTTTTGAAGCTGAACCTATCCCTTCAACCCTCAGGGAAGGAGGTGAAGGCGGAGTGAACAGGTACAAGGAACTTGAAGGATACAGCAACTCCAACATCGTGATTGAAACAACCAAGAGACTTGACAAAATCAGGAAACAAGTATATCTGCAATCAAAGTCCTTTGATGAGCTCATTGATCTGGCAAAAAGAAAAGAGGATATGCTCAGGGCCATCCCGGCAATACTTCCTATCTCCAATAAAGATCTTAAACGTACAGCTTCGGGATATGGATTAAGGATTCATCCCATCTATAAGATAATTAAATTCCATGCCGGAATGGATTTCACAGCCCCGACAGGAACCGATATTTACGCTACGGGTGACGCAACTGTTAAAGCAGTTGTTTCTGCAAAAAGAGGGCTTGGCAATCATGTAATTCTTGATCATGGTTTCGGATATCAATCTATTTATGCCCATATGGATAAGGCAAATGTCAGGGTTGGTCAGAAGGTGTCGAGAGGAGAAGTTATTGGCTTTGTTGGAAACACAGGGCTTTCGGTCGCGCCCCATCTTCATTATGAGATCAAGCTGAATGATAAGAATGTCGATCCTGTGAATTATTATTTTAACGATCTTTCCCCGGAAGAATACGAAAGAATGATTGAAATTGCTTCAAAAACCGGGCAATCTTTTGATTAGTCCTTTTTAAGCAACATGAAGAGAAAGCTCCGTTTATCACTTGTTATAATAATCAGTTTAAACCTGTTTAATGGGCTTGTTGCCTGGTCAGCTGTTACGGATTCTGTTTTTGTAAACAGGGTGGTAAGCATCATTGGAGTAGGGGATATAATGCTGGGCTCAACATTCCCCGGACCGGGTATCCTGCCTCCTCATGACAATCCCCTTTTAATTCTGGGAGATCTGGTCGACACTTTAGCTTCTGCTGATATTACTTTCGGAAATCTTGAAGGATCCTTCCTTGATCATGGAGAACCTGCTAAGAAATGCAAGGATACTACTATATGCTATCTTTTCAGGATGCCTGAGCGATATGCAAACGCGCTTGCAGTAGCCGGTTTCGACATGCTGAGCCTGGCGAACAACCATTTCGGGGATTTTGGTAATCCGGCCCGAATAAGGACAATGAAATTGCTTGACTCACTTGATATTAAATATGCAGGCATAATAGAAAAGCCCTATTCAATCTTTGAAAAGGATTCGATTATTTATGGCTTTTGTGCTTTTGCGCCTAATGCCGGCACCGTGAATATAAATAAGATTGCTGAAGCTGAGAGCATAGTCAGATTCCTGGATGACACCTGTGATATTGTTGTGGTTTCGTTTCATGGCGGTGCAGAAGGTGCGGATTTTCAGCGAGTACCAAAGAAAGAGGAGTTCCATTTAGGTGAAAACAGGGGAGATGTCTTTAAATTTTCTCACAAGATGATTGATGCCGGAGCTGATGTTGTATTCGGTCATGGACCTCATGTGACAAGAGCAGTCGAAGTATACAAAGAGAGGTTTATTGCTTATAGTCTTGGTAATTTTTGTACCTTCGGAAGGTTCAATATAACCGGACCAAATGGTATTGCACCATTGATAAAGCTTAATGTGGATGAGAAAGGAAAATTCCTGTCAGGCACTGTCATACCTGTGTTCCAGACCAGGCCCGAAGGAGTGAGAACAGATCCCGCTAAACGGGTTATACGAAAGATCATTGAACTAACTAACCTTGATTTCCCTGATTCTCTGATAACAATTTCTGATGAGGGAGAAATTAAATACAAATAACTGCCATGCCTTACATTGAAAAACCTGTCGAAAAACTTTACTATTCAATAGGAGAGGTTTCGAAGATGCTCCAGGTGCCTGTTTCAACCGTCAGGTTCTGGGAGAATGAATTCAGTATCCTGAAACCGATGAAAAATAAAAAAGGCAACAGACTTTTTACTTCTGAAGATCTGAAGAACCTCAGGATCATCCATCATCTTCTCAGGGAAGAAGGTATGACACTGTCTGGAGCTAAGAAAAAGCTGAATACCAAATGGGAAGAAGTTGATTATAAATATGAGATCAACGAATCGCTCAAAAAAATTAAAGAACTGTTACTTGAATTAAGGGATGGATTGTAGAAGGGAAAATTGTCATGCACGACTTGCAAGATCTTAACAAAAGATAATCAGTAACTCAAATCTTTACTGAGAAACATAAACTACTCATGATACTCAACGACTTATGTTCATATCTTGATTCGGCAGTACCCTTATCTTTCCAGGAGGGGTACGATAATTCGGGACTGCAGATAGGTTTTCCCGAGAATGAAATAAGCTCTGCCCTGATCACAGTTGATGTTACGGAAGATGTGCTTGATGAAGCTATAAGATTGAAATGCGATGTTATAGTATCCCACCATCCGCTGATCTTCGGAAACTTAAAGCGACTTTCAGGTTCGGATCATATTCAAAGAACCATTGCAAAGGCAATTAAAAATGATATTGCGGTGTATTCTGCTCATACGAACCTTGATGTAATATCCAATGGAGTAAGCAGGAAGATGGCAGAGAAGCTCAATCTGTTAAACATAAGAGTTTTGTCGCCTTTGAAAAACAGATTGCTCAAACTTGTGACCTTTATTCCCGAAGAGAGTCTTGAGGTGGTTAGGGAAGCTCTTTTTGCTGCCGGAGCCGGGGTTATCGGGAATTATGACAGATGTGCATTCGTTGTAAACGGCACGGGTAGCTTTAGGGGAAACAGTCATACCGATCCCTATGTGGGCAAAAAAGGCCAGGACCATTTTGAGAAAGAAATCAGGTTTGAAACGGTCCTTTTTTCTCACCTGAAAGCTAAGGTGATCAATGCCTTGCTTAAGTCACATCCTTATGAAGAGGTGGCTTACGATCTCTATCCTCTTGTAAATGAAAATATTGAAATCGGGCTGGGCTGTGTTGGCAACTTTGATAAGCCGCTTGAGGAAAGAGTATTTCTGGAAGTGATCTCAAAAACATTTAAGGCCGGAGGCCTGAGATACTCAGGCATCTCGGGAAAGAAGATCGGCAGGGTGGCATTGTGCGGAGGAGCGGGTATTTCATTACTTAATGATGCAATAGCATCCGGAGCAGATGCATTTGTGACATCCGATATAAAATATCACAACTTTTTCGATGCGAAAGGCAATATCCTGCTTGTCGATACGGGACATTATGAAAGCGAAAAATTTTCGACGGAGATTTTGTACGAATTAATTAGAAAAAAATTCCCTACATTTGCACTCCGGTTTTCAGAGATAAATACAAATCCGATAAACTATTTGTGAGATGGAAAGAATAAAGAGAGCAGAAGTTGAGATTTCGATTGAGGACAGACTTCGTGCGCTATATAGTCTTCAACTTGTTGATTCAGCGATAGATAAGATCAGGACGCTGAGAGGTGAGCTGCCTCTTGAAGTACAGGACCTTGAAGATGAGATTGCCGGACTTGAAACAAGACTGGGCAATCTTAGGGAAGAGGTTGTAAACCTTGAGAAATCAGTTCAGAAGAAGAATATCGAGATATCGGAATCAGAGGCTCTGATAAAAAAGTACGAAGAACAGCAGAAAAACGTCAGGAACAACAGGGAATTCGACTCTCTCTCAAAAGAAATAGAGTACCAGAATCTTGAGATTGAATTATGCAATAAGAAGATCAGGGAGTTCAATGTTCAGATCGAAGATAAGAAAGTTATTATCGGAGAATCCGAAACCGCATTATCTGAACGCAGGGCAGATCTTGATAACAAAAAAGCTGAACTCGATGAAATAATTTCCGATACTCAGAAGGAAGAAGAAGGACTTTTCGAAAAACTGGAGAAAGTGCAGGCTGTTATTGAGGACAGATTACTGACAGCATATAAACGCATTCGTTCTAATGCAAGAAACGGCCTGGCAGTGGTACCGGTTGAGCGTGACGCATGTGGAGGTTGTTTCAACCAGATACCGCCGCAGAGGCAACTTGATATCAAATCGAGGAAGAAGATCATAGTATGCGAATACTGCGGAAGAATACTTGTCGATAGTGAGATAATAAATGAAACAGAAATCTGACAGTTTTGCATTGCTGCTTCCTTGCTCTGACGATAAGCTGACAGATGATTTGGATTTTCCTGGGACCTGAAAAACGGAATGCTTTAACTAGTTTTTCTCAAGCAGTGCTACTGCCGTTGCAGTAATCCCTTCTTCTCTTCCCACTGGCCCCATCTTTTCCGTAGTCGTTGCTTTTATTGATATACTTTCGGCCGGCATATCGAGGATGGCTGCTATGACAGTTCTCATTTCGCTGATGTAAGGTGCTATTTTTGGTTTCTCTAGCATAACGGTACTATCTATATTCACTATCCTGAATCCTTTTTCCTTTATGTAGCCGAAAGTCCTGCTGAGAAGTATTTTACTGTCGATATCCCTGAATTCAGCACTGGTGTCGGGGAAGTAATATCCGATATCCTGTAATCCTGCAGCGCCTAACAATGCATCACATATTGCATGCAGAAGTACATCGCCGTCAGAATGAGCCACGCAGCCCTTTGCTGAAGGAATAAGAACACCTCCTATCCACAGGCTTAAGCCATTCTCAAGCCGGTGAAAATCAATTCCCTGTCCTATTCTCAGATTCATGTACGGGATGCATCGGAGCGACCGAATGTAGCAATGTCAAAAGATAGTGAGAATCTCAGAGTACGCGCCAGCGGGTGATTTTGAACAAGAGGCATCAGGTATGAGAAATCGAGGGTGAAGCCTCTCAGTTTAAAGCCTGCGCCGGCAGTAAAATATTTTCTGTTGCCTTTTGTCTGGTTTTCATGAAAATACCCTGCCCTTAATGCAAACTGGTTGTTATACAGGTATTCAGCTCCGGCAGAGTATGTAATTTCGCGAAGCTCTTCCATTAATCCGTCAGGTGCGTCAATGAATGACTGGAAAATAGCCACGGGTACTGCAACATCGGGATCCTTGCCTGCTATTATGCTGTCAGGCTTTGTCATACTGTAATAGGGTGGGGTAGGGACAAGTAATTTATTTAAATCCAGTGTTACGGATATTTTGTTATACCGGTCAAGATCAACACTAAATGCTGTTCCCAGACGCATGTTCATCGGTATGAAATCGGATGTTTTGGAGTCGGAATAGTTCATTTTCGAACCGATATTTGAGAAATTTGCTCCGAATGCCATCAATGCATCTCTGCCGAACAATGTGATGTCTTTATGATAATAAGCTGATATATCGGCAGCAAATGATATACCTGGCTTTGTTGCTTCGCCTCCTGAGTAAAACCCGCCAGTCAGATTTGAATATATGAACCTGAGGGCTACACCTCCCGAAAGATTATCGGTAAATACTCTTGAATAGGCAGCATCGAAAGACCATTCATTTGGCTTGAATGTTCTTTCAAGATCGCCATAGTCGTTTGTGAAATCAACATCTCCCAGTGATGAATATATAAGACTTCCGCTAACAACCTGTCTCTGGTCTACCCTGTAATAGCCTGCCAGGTATGCTATGTTAATATCAGGGACAAGGTTTCTCAGCCAGGGCGAGTATGATATGCCGGCGCCGGATTTCCCGTCTATAAATGCGAACTTGGCAGGGTTCCAGTGCATGCTGAATATATCAGGCGAAGTAGCTACTCCGGCATCGCCCATCGCTCCGGCTCTTGAGTCAGGAGCGATAGTGAGGAAAGGAACGACTGTCTGGATAGCATTAAGTTCCCCGGACCTTGCCTGGGAGTAAAGCTTTGTAGTTGCAAATAAAGCAACTGATAATAAGGCTATTGCAATTGAACTTTTTTTCATTGGGGTTCCTGTATGTTGCTAAAACACAAATATAAAACAATTTTTCAGCCGTGTTATTGTGTTGCTTCTATAAAATGATAATTCTGCCCGCAGCTGAGGCCTTGTCACCTTCAGGAGTGACAACAGTTACCCTGTAGGGATAAATACCTTTTCCCACCCTCTTTCCTTCTTCACTGTTACCATCCCATATTACCGGTGCAAGCTGATAACCTGAACTAATCTCAGTTGTTCTTATGATCCTTACAGCCTTTCCATTGAGATCATATATTGCAATTGTGATATCCAGTAATTTTTCCGGCCGGTTATGTTCTGCAGTTATCTTTGTCGCATCAATCACCGGATTCGGATAATTAAGAAGGTTTTTCAGGATGAAGCCGCCTTCAGTTTCAACAACGAAATGAATCGTTTCAACAGAAGAATTATTAAAATTATCCCAGGCTTTAAGGGATACTGAGTGTTCTCCTTCTTCAAGATCCGACAGTTCGAAAACAAGCCTGCCTTTCATATAATTGTCAAAGTCGTTCTCGAAATAATTGTTGAGAACAAAAAAATTATCCGTTTCATTATCGAGGTAAGCAATTATATCATGTCCGATTCCTGCTCCTGTTGTGTTAATTCCACCTTTGTCCTCAATTATTGCAAGCAACCGGGGATTCCTATCTGTTATGCCTCCGTTGCGGAAAAGAGTGTCATTGATAAAAAGCCTTATGTCAGGACCTGATGTGTCTGCTTCGGTTATTCGGGCAAAACCTCCGACAGTTATTTCGCTAAAATGTCCGTTTATTTCCATGTCATTGTTTTCAGCATAATAACTTATCTTTCCTTGTCCGTAAGAGTAATCAATATCCCTCGGAACGATGAATGTAAAGCTGAATTTTCCTGAACTGACTGTTGTTTTTCCATTGAAGAGTATATTGTTCCGGAGTTTAAAGCTGTAAGGCAGTCCTCCGTCATTCGCAAATGTCTTTATAGTAGTTTTTTTGTCGAAGACCACGGAAGACAGGGTGCCGCTAAACCCATCAAGGATATTTCCGCTGTTATCCTCAAGATGACCGCTTATTGTAATTCTTGAAAGAGCTTTAAGAGTATCGGTTCCTTCTGTCACGAAAATATTGTTTACAGAATCGGTGACCACCTTGCCACGCCAGGGGTAGGCCAGCCTGAGGGCGGGATCACCAAGGAGGCTGAAATTCCTTTTGTTGATGCCGCTCCCAGAGTTATTCTTTGCCATTCTCATTATATCACCAAGCCGTAAGGGTTTCCCGGTACTATCACGGTCAAAGGCAAAGTCTAAAATGTTTCTGTTCAGATAATAATTCGGAGTTGAGTAAGAAAGACGGGTTGTCGACATAAGGGCAATGGCTCCTCCATTCTCATTCAGAAGGACCATTTCACCGGCTGATGTTCTGCCTGACATTTCCTTTGTGATTATGTTAATATCGATATCATCGAATCTGCTGAATTCACATGTTGCTACGATGAAGAGTGGCAGCCGCCCGGAATTATTCCACGATTTTATATCTTCTTTTTTTACTACTCTTTCATGGGCAAGACCGTTCTCGTTCCCATGTCCTATATAATTTACTATTAGAGTTCCGGCTTTGATCTGGTTGTTTATTGCCGTTGTAACTTCGGGATATGACTGGCCGTTCGCTGTTGTAACCTGTTTGAAGGCATCAAGATAGATCTTGTTAATATTTAAGGAAGGAACACTGTCTTCAAGTATTTTCGCAAGCCCTTCCGCATCGTTTATGTGCGTATTGCCATCCTCATCATCGGCGATTATGCAGATATTGTTCTTCCAGTTGCCTGTGTTGCCCGGTCCAAGATAGTCCCTTATCTTTCTGAACATTATACCTGCCTGTAAAGTATCTGAGACGGGCAGTCTGCCGATACCTATATCTACAGTGCCTTCAGCTTCACCCTCTCCGTCTTCAAGCAATCCGAAGAAATCATCTGATGTAAAGGAAGAAATAACGACATTTGAGTTCTGCGACTGATATGTAGGTATGAAATTCGGGTTAAGGGGAGGGCGGGTTTTATTTTCAAAAGATCCGTCGCCGAAGAGAAGCAGATATTTTAAAGGATGATCGGTTCCTGATTGTCTTATATATTTCATTCTTAGATAATTCCTTATTGCAACAAGATCAGGGATGCCTCCCGAGAATTCGTTATAGATTTCATCGGGGCTTACAACTTGCGAAACAAGGCCGCTGTTGTTATAATGTATTCCGGCAATTTTATCGGCATAATCCCTGAAAAGAGGGTGGGTCACAATTATCATATCGGCAGGAGCGGATCCGTGAAGATCCTGGTTGGCGAGTGCAGGACTTATAAACACAGGTTCCGGTATATTCTTATCGGGGAAGAGGACATAGGATCTGAGTGATCCGGTAAATGCCCTGAACTTAAGGGAATCTCCGTGTTTGGAATAATTTACCCTGAAAGGATTAAAAGGATCGCTTATATCCCATATCACCGGTATGTTGGCAGGACTGTTTACAGTGAATTCTGTTATCCTGTCATTACCTGTTGACCGTTTATCTGAAAAGAATGTGGTTTTTCCGTTGAAGATATTATCCCTTCTTCCCTGCAGTATAACGTAGTCGAGCCATCCCCTGGCCGCCGGTTCACCATTATTATAGAATTTGATTTCAAAGGAAGGCGAAGATGTAAGCGGGTAGAATGATCCGGTGGAATCAGCAATCTGGGCATAAGTGCCTGTAGAATTATACAGGTTTACGTTCTGCACCTGAAGATTTTTCTGAAGGGTGGAGCCCTCGTAGAGTCTGAATAAAGTACTGACTGAAGCTCTTGCAAGAACTCTTATTCTGAAGCTGAGTTTTTCGTCTGTTCTGAGATCAGTGAATCCTGGGTTAATACTTATTCCTGACAATGCCGAAACAGGCTGGTACCATTCTCTCCCCGATTTTAAGAGATTTTCATTATCCTGCTCATGAACAAATACAACATCGGACTGAGAGGAGAAATAATTCGGAAGATCTGCCGGTTCATCTGCTGTTTGTATCCGTTTCCCTTCCTCCGTACCTGAAGTAAGGAAGTAGAAAGCCGTGTCGCAATAATTATGCTTTAAAAAATCATAATTGTCTGTTTGTTGGTTGAATTTCAGCCTTTGTGTTCCCTGACCGTAGAAAAGCAAGTAATCACCTTCATTGAAAATACCATCCGAACCCGTAACGATATGTATCGCAACTTCTTTAAGATCATCAGGAGAGGGGTCGTTGTTATAATAGGAAAGCTGGCCGTAATTATTGGCAAAGATCCGCGGAAAGGACGGATTGAGGAGACCTATTTGTTTCAGCTTTGAATAATCAATCCTGTAGATACCATCTTTCACGACTGCAATCTTAAACCACTGGCCTGAAGCAAGTACCGACGACGAAGAATAATTATCTTTGATACCTTTTGCGTTAAGGTCATTTATGATAAAAAGGAGAAAGAAAAGCAGTATATTGGACAACCTGGTCATATATTACCTGACAAAGATAAAAGTATCCGGCATAAGGGAAACTGCCCTGGTTTAAATGGTTTTAAAACAGTTAAAAGTTAAAATAATAACGATATCAATACGTTGATATTGCAGAGGTTTTAACCATGAAAGGAAAATACCTTCTTATATTATTGTTTTCACTGATTTCCGCTTCCGGCAAGTGCCAGTATAATGATTTCGGTCCGGGATATCAGCTTACACTCCTTGGTAATCCCGGTCTTACAGGGTCAGAAGGTGTTGGTTCTTTACGTTTATCATATCTTAATTTTTATCCGGGGAACAGGTTTAATATTCATTCTGTCAATGTGTCTTATGATGGGTATTTCCCGGCACTTCACGGAGGTGCAGGATTTTATGTTTCCAATGATAATCTGAATGGAATAATAAATAATCTGAGAGGAGGCTTTTCCTATGCTTATCATTTCCAGGCAGCCAGGGATCTTTTCATAAGTGCCGGTTTATCGGCTTCAGTATGTCACAGGGGATATGATTTCAGCGGAGCAATATTGCCTGATCAGATAGACCCGATGAGAGGAGCCGTATTGCCATCAGGCGAGATCCTTGATCTGAAAGGCAAAAGTGTTCTTGATCTTTCAACAGGATTTCTGTTTATGTCTGAGCATTACTTCGGGGGTATTGCGGTAAACCATCTAACTGAACCAGATACTGACGATTCAGGATATTCTGAGAGCAGGATCAACCGCCGTTTGTTGCTGCATATGGCAGGAGACTTTGACATTAATGCTGATAAAACTCTTAAGATCCGGCCTTTGGTGAAATTTGAACTTGAGAAAAGATATATGTCACTCGGTGCAGGTGCTGTTTTTGAAAGCAGGCGCCTCTCAATGAGTTCGGTTTTGCTGTTTAACGATCAGCGGGATCTTGATCTGCAGGCTGGATTTTCGGTGATGTCAGGCATTGTAACAATATTTTATAATTACCGTATAAACGTACTATCGGGGAACAACGTTTTGCCACTGTCGTTGTTACATCATACCGGCATTGAACTGAGTTTAAATAATGTTGAAAAAAGAAAGACAGTCAGAACAATAAATTTCCCCAAATTATAGTTATTTTTGGTGGTACTGAATCAATTATAGTAAAATTAGTATATTTGAAGATTCTTAAAAGTTTTAAAACTAGAAGAGATATGAATAAATTCAGGGTGTTGCTTGTTGTATTACTTGGTACAATTTTTCTTTCTTCGTGTATATTCAAGGGGAAAGACAGGGGATCTTCTTCGACAACCGGCTGGGCTTATAACGATCCTGATTTTGGTGGGTTTGAAGTGCAGGAAAGTGTTGAGCAGATGACCGGCCCGGGACTGGTTTTGATTGAAGGAGGCCGGTTCACAATGGGGCAGGTATCCCAGGATGTGTTTTTTGACTGGAATAATAAACCAAGAACAGTCACCGTGTCTTCATTTTATATGGATGAAACGGAAGTGCGGAATGTTGATTATCGCGAATATCTGTACTGGTTGAGAAGGGTCTATACCGATTATCCTGAAGTATACAGGAGGGCATTGCCCGATACCCTTGTCTGGAGAAGCCCGATGGGGTTCAACGATCCTTATGTGCAGTATTATTTCCGCCATCCATCCTATAATAACTATCCTGTTGTAGGAGTAAGCTGGCTTCAGGCTAACGACTATTGCCTTTGGAGAAGCGACAGGGTGAATGAAAAGATACTTATCGATGAAGGTGAACTGAAACCCGATCCTGATCAGAAAAACCAGAATAATTTCAATACTGAAGCCTATCTCGCCGGTCAGTATGAAGGTGTTGGAAATCAGCTTAGGGAAAGTCTTAATCCTAATCAGACGGAAAGAAGAACAACTTTTGAGGATGGTATTTTATTGCCAAACTACAGGCTTCCTACAGAAGCTGAATGGGAATTTGCCGCTTATGCCCTTAGAGGTAATACCTATGAGGAAAGAATTTATGAAAGACGCATTTATCCATGGGACGGCCATAATGTAAGAAATGCAAGACCGAGATACCGTGGGGAGATGATGGCTAATTTTGTTCGTGGCAGAGGCGATATGATGGGTGTTGCAGGAAGTCTTAATGATAATGCAAGCATAACAAGTGATGTGAAATCATACTGGCCGAATGATTATGGATTATACTGCATGGCAGGAAATGTTAATGAATGGGTGCAGGATGTTTACAGACCTCTTTCTTCGGATGATGTAGATGGCTTTAATCCTTTCAGGGGTAATGTGTTCACCGATCTGCGAAGGGATGCCAATGGCAATGTTGTTACAAAGGATCATCTCGGAAGGCTCTTTGTAGACACAGTTAAAGATCAGGATGTGGCACACAGGTATAATTATCAGAAAGGCGATTACAGAAATTACAGGGATGGAGACCTTCAATCAGCTATTGTCGCGGGCGACTGGAACACTGATGACGGTATGCTGGCATCAACAAGGATGTATGCCCAGGCTTTGGATGAAGACGACTCAGATTTTTTTACACTTATTAATGATAATGCCAGAGTCTATAAGGGAGGATCATGGAAAGACAGAGCATACTGGCTGAATCCTTCAACCAGAAGATTCCTTGATCAGGAAAGCTCCAGGGACGATATCGGCTTCAGATGCGCGATGATCAGAGTTGGCAGTCCGGCAGGATTTTAATTGACTTCAGGAGAAAATATTATAGCCTCATTATGATTTCATAATGAGGCATTTTTTTTACAAGATCATGATACAAACGGAAGAACTTTACCAGCTGTTCAGAGACTCTACAGGATTATCTACAGATTCGAGAAATGTAGTTCCGGGTCAATTGTTCTTCGCCCTCTGGGGTGGGAAATTCAATGGTAATATCTTTGCTTCAGAAGCTCTTGATAGAGGTGCTGCCTGGGCAGTGATCGACGACCCTGCTTATGAAACGGACAAAACAATACTTGTTGACGATTGCCTGACTGAACTTCAGAAACTTGCAACATTCCACAGGAAGGAGATCAACCCCCTTGTGATCGCAGTAACGGGAACTAACGGAAAAACTACAACAAAAAATCTCCTTTCAATCGTATTGTCGCAAAAATTCAGGGTACACTCAACAAGTGGAAACCTTAATAACCATATTGGAGTACCCCTTACTATTCTTTCTGCTCCCGTTGATACAGAAATAATGGTAATTGAAATGGGAGCAAACCATATAGGTGAAATACACTCTCTATGCCTGATAGCACAACCCAATTACGGGATAATTACAAATACGGGGTATGCACATATCGAAGGTTTTGGCTCACTGGATGGTGTCGTGAAAGCTAAGACTGAACTCTATGAATACCTCAGAAAAACAAATGGCATTGCTATCTACAATGATGAGGATCCCATACTGAGAGAAAAGATATTCAGACTTGTAAACAGGGCTGTGCCTTATTCATACCCTACAGGCATTTTTGTAAAGATCGAAGCAGAAGCTTCTGAATTAAATCTTTCGGTCAATGTAAGTTTTCAGCAGAAAAGCCACAGGATTAAAACAAATATCTTTGGACGGCATAATCTTGATAATGTCAAGGCTGCTATTGCAACAGGTCTCTTTATGGGTGTTGACATGAATGCAATAGCTGAAGGATTTGAGAAATACAATCCTGAAAATAACAGATCGCAGGTAAAAGCTACAAAGAACAATACACTGGTTTGCGATTCCTATAATGCAAACCCTACAAGCATGAAACTTGTTCTGGAATCGTTTTCAGCAGTTAAATCGGAAAAGAAGCTTTGTATTCTTGGCGACATGCTTGAACTCGGAGAGAAGAGCGAGGAAGAGCATCTGAAGGTGATAAAGCTGCTCAGGGATCTTAATCTCACAAATGTCATTCTTGTTGGGCCGTTTTTTACCAGGGCATCAGGCGGATCAGGGTTCAGGTTGTTCCCTGATACCGGAAAATTGAAGGATTACCTGAGAAAGGATCCGGTCAAAGGTTATCATATTCTTATTAAAGGTTCAAGAGGCATGGCTCTTGAACAGATATATAATCTTTTATGATCCTCTTTTAATTATTCGTCTGTCGGCTATCTGCGAACGACAAATCTATAAGCATTACCTGTTGGTAAAGTCAGCTTGTTTTATTAGAAAAATTTTCATTGCAGCTTAGTTTCTACAAACCGGATATTTAATTTTAGATATGATCCGAAGAAGAACAGTTACCAAAACTATTTATTCAATTGGTCGGTATGTTGTTTTATAACAATGCGATAGTAGATTTTACGCCATTGCGTGTCAGTGCTTGTACATTTTGAATTTAATGCTTCAAATCATTTATTGATCATTGCAACCATCTTCCCCATTAATTAATTCAAAATAACCTTTATCAACGTCATAGTTATAAATTTCGCCTGTTTCAATTACATAATACCAGCCAATGATAGTTAAAGTGTCGTTGTTATAACGTTCAAGCACATATGGATAAGTAATTAAATGATTTATTTGTTCTACTACGTTCATTTGCTCAGTCATCCATTCCCGTTCGGCGTATGTGGCTTCCGGGAGCATTTGCATTACTCTGTTTTTTACCGGACGAGATAATTCAAGCCAAAGGTTGGTATGAGGCAAATTCTTCATTTCTTCTTCGCTTTTATATAAAGCTCCACAGCCTCCGCAATTTGAATGTCCGCAAACAATAATATTTTTAACTTCCAGGGATAGGACAGCATATTCTATGGCCGAACTAATGGCCGGATAGTTAACTCCTTTTTTATATGGAGGGATGATGTTTGCAACGCTGCGTATTATAAATAACTCGCCCGGAATGGTGGAGGTTATAAGCGAAGGAACCAAACGAGAATCTGAGCATCCAATAAAAAGTGTATGAGGTTTTTGCGAATTACTTAAGTCACCGAATAAGCTTTTGTGTGTTTCAAAGTCCTTTTTCCTGAAAGAAACTGCGCCACTATATAATTTTTTCATAACTCTTGTTTTATTGTTAAACAAAGATGTTGATTATTTTTTGTCTTCTTTAAAAACAGGTTATTACTTTTGGTTATGATATAATTAATTAAAGTTACAATATTTTGAGCTTATTTTTTATATTGTTTCATAAAATGTGTCTGGCACCACCACTATTTACAGTAATCAAGTTTTCATTCAGGACATCATTTCATTGAAGAGCGCGATCCCCTTTTCGTCGAAGGTGCAGTTAAGCCAGTCGCTGTTAATCTCCGCACCGCTTTTTCTGTAGAAACTGATTGCCGGCTCATTCCAGTCGAGCACCTGCCAGCGTACACGCTTACAGTTTTCTTCCCTGGCCTCCCGCATCACCCGCTTCATCAGAGCCTCACCGATTCTCCGGTTCCGGAATTGCTTGCTGACAATGATATCCTCGAGGTAGATCGATTTTCCCACCCAGGTGAAATAGGCGAAGAAATATAAGGCCATGCCCACTATGCCGTGATCTGTACTCTCCGCCACGAAACAGCGGAAGTAATCTTTCTCCCGGCGCATCTGTTCCACCGTGTTGGTAACGGCATCAGGAGACCGTTCATATTCTGCCAGTTCTTTTATCAGGGCCATGATTGCCGGGAAATCCTCTTCGCCAGCTCTTCTGATATTTATTTTCATACGCTTGTCTGTTTTTTCAGGTAATGAATCCTGTCAGGCTTTACTGCCTTTTATGAGAGCCTTCATCTCATTGAAGTGATATACCCTGAAGCCTGGATCTTCGATCTTCGCGGCAGCGATCATGGCATGTGCCACGTCAAGGCCTTTTATGGGTTTGTACTTCGCCGGGAAGAGGAATGAAAGGGGAGGAGCGAAAATCTTTGAGATCTCTTCCGTCAGGCGGAACTCATTCCGTTTGCCCATAAGCAGTGAAGGCCGGAAAACGGAAACGGAGGGGATGCCCATTAGTGCAATTGCCTCCTCAACCTCACCCTTGAACTTCAGGTAGAAGTTGCTGCTTTTTGCTGATGCCCCGACTGAGGAGACAAGCGCAAAATGCCGGCAGCCGGCTTCCAGAGAATGACGGGCCGCGTTCACGGGAATGTCATGGTCAACTTTCCGGTAGGCATCCATGTCGCCTTTTACCTTCTTCCGGGTGGTGCCAACAGCACAGAATACTGCATGACTGCCGGCCAAAGCAGACCCGAAAGCAACCGGATCATTAAAGTCGATGACACACACCTCAGCGCCCGGCGGGATGTATTCAGGCATTCTCCTGGTTATAAGCCGCACCTTCGCATAACGACTCTCTTTTGTCAGGAGCTCTGCCAGGTGACCGCCGATCAGGCCGGTAGCACCTATTACAGTTGCTGTAGAAGTAGTAGCGACCATGAGTTGGTTTGTTTGGGTAGTCAAAGATAACCATTATAGTCTTTAGTTCACTTGCCACGTTCATGGCAGATTTGTCCTCAGGCAAAATTGAGAATCGACTCTTCCATCACATTGTGCAGATCCTTATTCCAGGTGGTGACGATAATGGTAATGATGCGTCCAGCCCGGAGGGCTGGCCATCCAATAGCCCCGGTTTCGCCCGGGGTAAAAGACAATAACACCAAATCCACCCCAGTGTTAATGTCAATTAACAAACAAATCCCAGTTCCACCAGGTGATGATAACGGTAATGAGCCACCAGCCCTGAGGGCTGGCCATCCAATAGCCCCGGTTTTGTCCGGGGTAAAGGACAATAGCACCAAATCCACCCCGGAGGGGTGGCCGTCAGTAATTCCCGTTAATATCCAATAATAAAAATGCGGACAATTGGAAGATGACATCCCAATGTCAGGTATCCAAATATAATCTGGCTTTGTGGTTTATTCTTCCGTTAACTCTTGTACTGACCGATAACGATGAACTATCCAACTCGTGTTGAGATAAAACATAACAACAAGATGGCCGGATCGTACTGGAACGAATCAGGATTATTGATAAACAGCGCATCCTCAAAGACCTGGGAAACTCTCAAGACCTGAAATTAAAGAGATTAAGCTATCCTGGAAGAAACCTTCGTAGAATATAATAAAAAGCTGAAGCCAGCAAGGATAATAAAGGAAAGCTGTTTTCCACCTGAAGCTGATATTTTTTATAACCGGGGAAAAAAGATTCTGCACCAGGACACGGTACAACAGAGAGAATATCGGAACCAAATATCAAAAATTAAAAATATTACTTAACATTGTCGCAATGTTTTTTAGCATGTCTAGACATGCTAAAAAACAGGATATGATAACCTGGCAATAGAATAAAAGTAAGTAATATGAAATTAATTAGCATCATTCGAAAAATATTACAGGCATTTAGTTTAGAATCTGAGCTGGAAGATCAGGATTTGGTATACAACGAAATTGAAAAAGGGGTTATTTTCAAGGGTACAAATCTTTGGATCTTGATGTTTGCAATTATTGTAGCTTCTGTAGGTCTAAATGTAAATTCAACAGCTGTAATAATTGGTGCAATGCTTATATCGCCCCTAATGGGCCCCATAAATGGTATGGGATATAGTATCGCAACATATGATTTCGAATTATTCAGAAAATCGATTAATAACTTTTTATTTGCAATATTGGCAAGTCTTGTTGCGTCAACTGCCTACTTTGCATTAAGCCCTGTTTCAACTGCTCATTCTGAATTATTGGCCAGAACCAGTCCTACCATTTACGATGTGTTGATTGCTTTATTTGGTGGCCTTGCAGGTATAGTCGCAATCTGCAGCAAACAGAAAGGGAATGTTATACCCGGAGTGGCAATTGCAACTGCTCTTATGCCTCCTTTGTGTACAGCAGGTTATGGTCTCGCAACAGGACAATTCAATTTTTTCTTTGGAGCTTTATATCTGTTTACCATTAATACCATATTTATTGCAATTGCTTCTGTTTGGATTTCCCAATTATTAAAGTTTCCAATTAGAGGTGTTATAGACGAAAGCCGAAAGAAAAGAATCAATAAAACTATCACATTGGTAATTACAATTGTTCTTTTGCCAAGTATATTTTTTGGATATAAACTTGTTCAGAGAGAAGATTTTTTACAGAAAGCAAACATGTATGTTTCAAATGTTTCGATATTTGAAGGGAATTACCTTTTAAAATATGATATTGATGCTACATCAAGCAAGATTACCTTAACTTATGGAGGTTCTATGCTGTCAGAAACACAAAAAAATGAAATAATTAAGAAATCAACAGACTTTGAACTTGATAAGGCCACTATCTTAGTTGAGCAGGGATTGACTTTTAGCGATATGGATGAGAAAAATGTTGAATTAATCAAACTTAAGGAGCAAGTAATCAATCTTAATTTTTCTTTAAGTGAAAAGGATTCAGAAATAGACAGCATCTTGATTCAGCAAAAATTTGGACTGACAATATTGAATGAAATTAAACCTATATTTCCACAAATAAATGGATGTATATATTCAGAGTCGTTATGTTACCATGATACTCTTGATTTGCCGAAGATGATACCAGTTGTAATTTTATCAATCAAATCGGAGATAAAAAAAGATGATAAAGTGAAAATAAATAATTGGCTGATACAAAGACTAAAAAACAATGATGTGAAAATTTATTATGAATAGGATAAGGCACTGAACGTCAATTAAGTTTATATGCCATAAGGATTTCAGTAAGAATTCAAGCGCTGTAATTCGTCAAAATTCAGTTCTTAGGGATAAAAAATACCCCACAATGCCTTACAGCATATTCACTTGACCATTAGCAAAAATGCCTGAGTAATTTGTAAACGTATCATGACAATTTTTTTGAACATTGACAATTTGGATTCCCATTACTACATAGAGCCAGGGTAACAATGTTATTTTTACAAATTACTTATAATCCATAATCGGGTAGGGGAAGCAGTACTGCCAGAACGGAACCGTTCCTTTTCCCCTATCAGGGAAATTAAAAATCCAGGTTGCTATTTATCTCCGAAAGAGATAACTGTTTTGATCCAAATGTAATAACAATTCTGGACTTTATATCAATGTCTAATGTCAATCGGTTCAATATCAGATGTTTAAATTTGCCAATGATGCTGTTAATACTGCTACTAATGCCACAAAGTTACCTGCCATGTGAACAGTAATTGCATAGGCATTGTTATCATATTTTTCTTGATAATAACCGGCAATCAGCCCAATAGTTGTTGCGAAAACAACTGATCTGATCACGAAAAGAGTTCCTGAACCTGATGTTATTACAATTAAATGTACTAATCCAAATGCAACTGCACTGATAATCACAGGAACACTAACATACTTTTTAATTATTTTTATCCCTTTAACTTTCAATGGTTTTAATATATTCTGGAGAAAGCCACGAAATAAAACTTCTTCTGCGATAGGTGTACAAATAAATATAAAAATAAAAAACTGCAGGGGAGACATTGCTGAATGTGCAGAATGAGATTCAATTTCTTTGACTCCCAATGTTTTTTCTATAATTGACATAATAATATTGACAACTATTGCTGCTAATAGCCCGAATAATATTGGTCTTAATGTTTTTTTAAATTTGGGCAATGAGATTTTATAATTCACATGCTTTTTAAAACCACAAATCAAACCAATTGAAAGAATCAGCATAAGCATGTTTGTTATAAAGGTGTCAGGAATAAATTCATTATTTAAACTGAAATTTTTACCTGCAAATGCTGATATTAGAAATACTATTATTGTTAACAATAATCCCCAGGTAACCCGTTCATTATTTTTCATCATAGTATAATTTTGATTTTAGCGGTATGATGCTTACCAGTTGGCAGACAGGGCACCCACATAACTGAAAATTATATAAATACGTGTTTATGCATTTAATATATATGTGGGTTTCATAATTCATTCTTTTATATGACCAACACTATTTGTTATTTACAGAATACTGTTGACGTATTGGTTTCAAAAGCACTACCACCAATAGTAACACACCGTAGAAAAAGTAAAACGAATGCAACCAATGGAAACCTTGCAGGAAATAGACTTCCATGTAGATCCAGATAATAAGTGCGAAGCCTGTATAAACCGACCAAGACCACGACCAATGCATGTCCGGATATATATTTACCATCTGTGCTAACTTACAGTCCTTTCGTTTTAGTAGTCCCCAAACGACAAAAACCGGCATCAGTCCAAGTACAACAAACAAAATCAGCCCGGGTATCAGAAAGTTTTTAAAAGGCGAATGTTGCAGAATTAATTCGGGTGTCATTTCCATCCACCCTTCGGGGAAAAGTAAAAAAGCACCGCCACCAAATAGAGCTCCAACTGAAAGGAAGAGCAAAAGGCCAACTAATAGATTTCGGGTTTTCATCTTTTTATGTTAACTTTTCAGTTGGAACAAAAATAATTACGTTGAATTTAAAGTGTAACAGAAAAGGTGTTACGTTTCTGTGACTTATTCGAGCAATGTCAAACTCTATTCTATCACTTGCCCCTGAGTAATACTCAAAATCGCCTTCCGGCAAATGACACATAACTTTGACTTTTTCAGGAATTTTTAAGTTTATTATCCTGATTTTTATCAGCTATCTACTATAACCTGATAATTTAACTTCTTATAGCGGTTTATATCTTCATTTAAAGCCTTTTTTTAGGAGCAACAACAACATCATTGTTTCATTTTTGATATTTTGTTTTCCGTTATTATGCTATATTTTTCAAATATTTGAATTAGAGAATTAGTTACCCGAGAAGACAATAATACGTTCTGCCATTTCTTGCGGATGCAAAGATGCCATGCTGGCGTGTCCTTTGTTTTTTAATTTGATGAACTCAGTATAAAAAATAGAAAGTTGTAAATAAAATAAGTCAATGAGTTGAAGTGTGGAAACTCTTTTGAGGTAAACAGACCTGAAATGTTGATTGGTGAGTTGTCAACAAAGTAGTTTATAATTGCCGCAATAAAGATGATTAAAAATGGACTGAATAATGCTATAATCAAATAAATTAGCGGTTTAGCCTGAAAGCATTTTTTAATTAACTGTTTTAATCAATACATTTACGACTATACTTGCGCCATTTGTATTCTTTCGTTTATTTGAGATTTCTCTGAAAACCCTGATATATCAATATTTCAGAGTATAATAAAGAACAACTCAGTATTGTCTCCGTTTTGTCGTTCTTTTATGGCTAGGGACTGAGTGGTTGATACAATTTTTTTGTGATGAATACTACGTATGACTTGCTGCCCAGAGTTTATCAGCTTTGGGAGCCCAGCGGTCTGCATAGGGCTTACACTTAGCATACAAATCGTCAATGTTTTCAGGAGACTGCATATCGGTTGAATGAGCACCGGAATTCTTGACCATGTTGCATAAACACTCCGGATTTTCCAACATTGGACAAGGACGAAGCATATTGTCATTAAAAGGTTGCCCTTCTTTATAAGCCATAAATAAAGGTCGTTTCAAAGCTTCCAGAAGTGTATGAGTTCTAATATTGGAATCTGCGTAGTGAATAAAAGCACAAGGTTCTATATCACCATTGGCGTTAATGTGCAGGTAGCTGCGACCACCTGCAATACATCCGTTAATATATTCACCGTCATCTTGGAAATCGATTGTAAAAATAGGTTTGGTTTTTCTGTATTCTCTTATTTTACGGTACATAACCTCACGTTGTTCAGGTAAGGGCAATAGTTCAGGAACAGCAGTATTGCCAATAGGCATATAGTGAAAAAACCATGCAAATTTTGCTCCTGACTCAACTAACATATCGATATATTCTTCCGAACTGAGAGAATCAATATTTTTAGAAGTATAGCAACAGGATGCTCCAAACGGCAGTTTTTTCTCTTTCAAAATACGCATAGCATTTTTAACTTTCCGGTAAGTCCCTTTACCTCGACGAAAATCAGTTGCTTCCTCAAAACCTTCAATGCTGATAGCCGGTATAAAGTTCTTAACACGCAACATCTCGTCAGCAAACTTTTCATCTATCAAAGTTCCATTGGTGAAAGCCAGAAACATGCAGTCAGGATGGGCTTCACACAAACGAATGATATCATCTTTGCGAACCAACGGTTCACCGCCAGAGTAAATATACATGTATGCACCCAACTCGATGCCCTGACGAATAATATCATCAAGAACCTCATATTCCAAATTCAGTTTATGACCGTAATCCGCCGCCCAACATCCCATACATTTTAAATTGCAGGCGGATGTAAGATCCATCAAAATAGCCCACGGAATATTACATCCGTGTTCCTGTCTATATTTTTCATGTTGGTGTGAAGCAGCCAGGGAAGCATTAACAATAAAATTCTCAAAGAAAACTTTGAAAACATCACGATCTATGTCAGTCCAAAGACTCTTAATCATTACGTTCCAGTTGTTATCCGGATCATTAATAATAGTACGGAAGGGTTTAATTAAAGATGCATTTTTACCGTACTTCTCAAACTTTTCAGCCCATCTTATGATTTTGGGCAAACCCTTTTCCGGATCTTCATCAAGGTAGCTAAGCACTTGCTTCATTGCAAGTGCTTGCATTTTTTCTTTAAATGTTCTGTTCATGGCAGGTATCTCCTTTTTATTTTTAATACGTCAAAAAAATCTTTGTACTTTGCAGTAATGTTGTTAATTATATTTATATGACTGACTACCGGAGAAATACACGGACTTCAGCCGACGTGAATATTTTTTTATTGTTATTTTACAAATGCACTAATGGTTATTTATATTTTATTTTGATGTTGTCAATTTCCGGAGAATATTTTTGTCTAATTAAATAGCTGCTATTTCTACAGGCTACACACTACAGACTACACACTACTTTCCTTCCAGTATTCCCATAAACTCATCACCCGTTATGGTTTCTTTTTCAATCAAATATTTGGAAAGTTCATGCATTTTGGCCTCGTTATCCTTAATGATTTTTTTCGCCTTTTCGTGAGCCTTCTTCACGATAGAAA